>SAMEA3663243__coassemble_1434_pt1 | contig 5701 bp, 7 predicted proteins | sample SAMEA3663243__metabat2_high_PE_015 | metagenome-assembled genome bin SAMEA3663243 (sample SAMEA3663243) | pig gut metagenome | biome: pig gut; feature: pig-associated habitat; material: faeces | place: China | collected 2013 | reverse complement strand
CCGATAGCCGACGATGGTGTTGTTTTGCAACTTACTAATTTCCGTGAAGGTATCTACAAGCCCGAACAGGCTGCCGAGCAGTTGCAGGACAGATACCTCGACCAACAGTATTATTTCGGAACGGAGCAGGCTCTTCGCTTCCTTCACAAGACAAACGTAGAAACCGTATGAACCAACCCACCCATCAACAAATAGCAACTTACTTGACCAACTACGCCCTGAGTGAGTTGGTGAAATACGTGATGGAGGACACGGGCTGCACCATCGAAGAAGCGATGGAACGGGTCTATAACTCACCACTGATGCCAGCCTTGCAGGATGAGGAAAGCGAACTCTACGTACAAAGTCCTGCCTATCTGTACGAGTTGATGAATCTCCCCCAAATGCAATGTGGTGGGACTGAAATACAGTAATAATTGAATTATTTTGTTAGAATTCATCGAACTGACGTTGGTTTATGGTTATGACAAAATTTACTCAAGGTGTGAAGAGCACAAAAAATGCCGGCTCTACATAATACGTAGAGTCGGCATTTTTTGTGGATGCTCGTTTGTTTTTACTTCTTCTCCTTCAAGAGGTCGCGGATTTCGGTGAGGAGCACTTCTTCCTTTGTTGGCTCTGGTTCTGGAGCGGCGGCAGCCTCTTCGGCTTCCTTCTTCTTGCGGAGGGCAGATGCCTTGGCGATGGCCTTCACGATGAAGAAGAGGCAGATGGCGATGATGAAGAAGTCGAGCACGTTCTGGCAGAATGCGCCGTAGTTCCAAGTGACGGGTTCGATGGCTTCGGTCACCACTTCGCCTGCCTCGTTCAGCACTTCGGGCACACCGGGCTTGAGTTCAATCTTCAGGTCTGCCACGTTCACGCTCCATGCTGCAGCCACGAGTGGCATAATGAGGTCGCCTACGATGGAGGATACAATCTTGCCGAATGCACCGCCGATGATGACACCGACTGCCATGTCCATCACATTGCCCTTGAAGGCAAAGTCCTTAAATTCTTCAATAAATTTTGCCATAGTCTTTGATTTTTATATAATAAAATGTTGAAAAGTATCGTTATAAATGATACGAGAAGGTGGATGTTCTCGTTGCAAAGGTACAGAAAATTCTACACACTGTGTTAATAAACTAAAAAAATATGAAGAATAAATTGTTTTTTCTGTTGATGATGTGCATGTTGTTGCTGCTTGTAGCATGTTCGACAGCGCACCATTGTAATTGCGGATAGGGGTAAACCCGAATCGGTCATTAGACTGTTTATGCGCTGAAAAACTTTCTTTTTGTTATCTGCTTCACCACTTTTCAGTTACAATGGAACCCCATTGCGCCTTCAAAGCGGCGAAAACATCTGCTCAAAAATAAAAGTTGTCATCATCAAAACGCAAATGGCCGATTCGGGTTAAAAGAAAAGGAGAAGCGAATGGCTTCCCCTTTCTTTGTTATGGTGGTTGAGTTTCTCTTATTTGAGCTCAGCGAGGTACTTGATAGTACGAACCATCTGAGAAGTGTAAGAGTTCTCGTTGTCATACCAAGAAACAACCTGTACCTGGTAAGTGTCGTCGTCAATCTTAGAAACCATAGTCTGAGTTGCGTCGAAGAGAGAACCGAACTTCATGCCGATGATGTCAGAAGAAACGATCTGGTCTTCAGTGTAACCGAAGCTCTCAGTGCCAGCAGCCTTCATGGCAGCGTTGATGCCTTCCTTGGTGATGTCCTTACCCTTCACAACAGCAACGAGGATAGTAGTAGAACCTGTTGGAGTTGGAACGCGCTGTGCAGAACCGATGAGTTTGCCGTTCAGTTCAGGAATAACGAGACCGATAGCCTTGGCAGCACCAGTTGAGTTTGGAACGATGTTCTGAGCACCAGCACGAGAACGACGGAGGTCACCCTTGCGCTGAGGACCGTCGAGAATCATCTGGTCGCCAGTGTAAGCGTGGATAGTTGACATGATACCGCTAACGATAGGAGCGTAGCCGTTCAAAGCAGCAGCCATAGGAGCCAAGCAGTTAGTGGTGCAAGATGCAGCAGAGATCACTGTGTCGGCAGGAGTCAGAGTCTTGTGGTTCACGTTGTAAACGATGGTTGGGAGGTCATTGCCTGCAGGAGCAGAGATAACCACCTTCTTTGCACCAGCCTGGATGTGTGCAGAAGCCTTCTCCTTAGAAGTGTAGAAACCAGTACACTCGAGCACTACGTCAACACCAAGCTCACCCCAAGGAAGCTCAGCAGCGTTTGGCTTAGCGTAGATAGTGATTTCCTTACCGTCAACGATGATAGAGTTGTCTGTTGCCTCGACAGTGTGCTTGCCTTCGCCAAACTTACCAGCGAAACCACCCTGTGCAGTGTCATACTTGAGGAGGTGAGCAAGCATCTTAGGGCTTGTCAAGTCGTTGATTGCGATTACTTCATAACCTTCAGCCTCGAACATCTGACGGAAAGCGAGGCGACCAATACGGCCGAAGCCGTTAATAGCTACTTTTGTCATTGATTTAATAATTTATTGAGTTAATAAAACTGTATGTTGCTTGTGTTTTTAGTAGGGGAGGAAAACGCCTCACGGGGCTTCCTTCTCTTTTTCCGACTGCAAAGGTACGAATTTTTTATCAATGTAAATCATTTTTGTCACAATTTCTTTTTAAAATAAGGCGAGCGGACACCAAAAGCCCGATATTGGCAAACAAAAAGAAATGGGAAAACTTGCTTTTGTCAACTACGTGTTGCAATAGGGGTGGGCAACCTCCTCTTTTTTGCCTCGTCCTTAGGCTCAGAAAATTCTCTTTTTCAAGTCTCGCAAGTGCTTTCAGACCACGGATTGCAGATTGCACAGATTGGCTACACTGAAGGTTCTTCTTTGCATGCTTGGGCTATTACGCAGATTTTTCAAAATTCCACAGACAAAGCCCAGCAGGGCTTTTGAAGTAATCTGTGTAATTCATTCTTGAATCTTCAGTAAATCCGTGTAATCTGAGCAATCTGTGGTTTTATTTCACACTTGTGAAAGTTGAATGGAGTTATATATTATATAATGTGTATTAGCAAGAAAGAAGGCATTCCTTCTTTTGAAAAAGTAGATGTTAATCGTTGGCACGGGCGTTCGTGGTTCATTCATCGTTTGTTTGTGTTTTTGCTCGAAAACATAAATTGCCGTGAATGAACCACGAATGTTTCATGAATTTTTCGTACCTTTGCACCCAAATTAAAGGTAAAAAGCAAATGATTACAGTTTCTGATCTTGCCATACAGTTCGGCAAGCGCGTTCTCTACAAAGATGTAAACATGAAGTTCACCAACGGCAACATCTATGGTGTGATTGGTGCCAACGGTGCAGGTAAATCAACCCTGCTCAAAGCCATCAGCGGTGAACTCGAACCCACCAAAGGAACCATCACGCTCGGCCCGGGCGAACGCCTCTCCGTGCTTTCGCAGGACCACTTCAAGTTCGACAACTGCACGGTCATCAACACCGTGATGATGGGTCATTCGGTGCTTTGGGAAATCATGCAGGAAAAGGATGCCCTCTACGCCAAGTCTGACTTCAGCGACGAGGATGGCATCCGTGCTGCAGAGTTGGAGGAGAAGTTTGCCGAACTCGATGGATGGAATGCCGAGAGCGATGCAGCTCAACTCCTGTCGGGTCTGGGCATTAAGGAAGACCTGCACTATAAGATGATGTCGGAACTGACAGGTAAGGAGAAGGTGCGTGTCATGCTGGCTCAGGCACTCTATGGCAACCCCGACAACCTGTTGCTCGACGAGCCGACCAACGACCTCGACCTCGACACTGTAGAATGGCTTGAGGACTTCCTTGCGAACTTTGAACATACGGTGCTGGTGGTCAGCCACGACCGTCACTTCCTTGATGCCGTGAGCACCCACACCGTCGATATAGATTTCAACAAGGTGAACCTCTTTGCAGGTAACTATTCCTTCTGGTATGAGTCTTCACAACTCGCCCTGAAGCAGGCACAGAACCAGAAGGCAAAGGCTGAGGAGAAGCGCAAGGAACTGGAAGAGTTCATCCGTCGTTTCTCTGCCAATGCTGCCAAGAGCAAGCAGACCACTTCGCGCAAGAAAATGTTGGAGAAACTCAATGTGGAGGAGATTCAACCTTCTACTCGTAAGTATCCTGGCATCATCTTCACCATGGATAGAGAAGCTGGTAATCAAATACTTGAAGTGGAGGGACTTACCGCTATCGAAGACGATGGAACGGTGCTTTTCAAGGACCTCTCTTTCACCGCCGAGAAAGGCGAGAAGATTGTTTTCCTCAGTCACAATCCTCGTGCCATGACGGCTCTCTTCGAGATTATCAATGGTAACCGTGAACCACAGGCAGGCACCTACAAGTGGGGTGTGACCATTACGACAGCCTATCTGCCTGTTGACAACACGGAATTTTTCAAAAGTGACAAGAACCTCGTCGAGTGGCTTTCACAGTTTGGCGAAGGCAACGATGTGTTCTTCAAGGGCTACTTAGGTCGTATGCTCTTCAGCGGAGAAGAAGTGCTGAAGAAGGTGAATGTGCTCTCTGGAGGTGAAAAGATGCGTTGTATGATTGCACGTATGCAGTTGAAGAATGCCAACTGCCTCATTCTCGACACGCCGACCAACCACCTTGATCTCGAATCCATCCAAGCTTTCAACAACAATCTCAAGCAGTTCAAGGGTAACATTCTCTTTGCTTCTCACGACCACGAGTTCATCCAGACGGTTGCCAACCGTATCATCGAACTCGGTCCAAAGGGTCACATCGACAAACTGATGGAGTATGATGACTACATCCACAGCGATGACATCAAGGAGTTGAGGGGAAGAATCTATTGAGATATTGAGTGAAAAGTGAAGAGTGAAAAATCCAAGTTACTTATGCTGCTGGTTGACAAACAGAATGGCAAGGTAACTTGGATTTTTCACTCTTCACTTTTCACTTTTCACTTTTCACTTTTCACTCTTCACTCTTCGCTTATAGGAGAAAACTTTCGTCAAATCCCAAAGGCAGCAAGTCCTTGATGTTACGGACGATGTAGATGCCTTCGGTGCCGTAGAGGAGCACTTCGATGTCACTGCCAGCCCGTTGTTCTGCTTCGAGCAACACCTGACGACAGGCTCCGCAGGGAGAGATGGGGCGTTGCAGAAACAGTCCCTCGGTGTCTCGTGCCACAATGCAGATGCGGCGGATGGGTTGGTCGGGATATTGTGAATTGGCATAGAACACAGCCGTACGTTCAGCACAAAGTCCGGAAGGGTAGGCGGCATTTTCCTGGTTGCTGCCACCTACGATGGTGCCATCAGCCAACTCCACGGCAGCACCCACAGAGAAGTGAGAGTAGGGTGCATAACTGCGGTAAGTGGCACGGCGTGCTTCATCCAACAGCTTGACTTCCTCGGGAGTGAGTTCCTCTTCCTGTTTGACTAGGACATGAAGATGCAAATCCAGTTCTTTCATACGTCTTTCTATCATTTGGATGGCAAAGTTACGATTAAGTGAGGACAATACAAAATGAAAGAAAAGTTTTTTCATTTTTATTGTCGAGCGTGAGTGACTTCGGCGAAGCCAACGTAGTGAAAGCCGAACACAATACAAAATAAAATGGGTTTTATTTTTATTGTTGAGGCGCATCCTAAGTTCGGCGAAGCCAACGTAGTGAAAGCTGAACACAAAACACTGTGTCGTACCCCTCGACTACACTACAGCGTAC
>SAMEA3663243__coassemble_1129_pt1 | contig 6422 bp, 4 predicted proteins | sample SAMEA3663243__metabat2_high_PE_015 | metagenome-assembled genome bin SAMEA3663243 (sample SAMEA3663243) | pig gut metagenome | biome: pig gut; feature: pig-associated habitat; material: faeces | place: China | collected 2013 | reverse complement strand
GTCCACATCCACCTTGATGATGCGGATTCTGTCACCCATCACTTTCCGATGCAGAAATGGCTGAAGATGTTGTTGAGAGTTTCTTGGGGGGTGATTTGACCGCCGGTGATGTCGGAGAGATGGTGGAGGGTGAGGCGGAGGTCTTCGGCGAGGAGGTCACCGGGGAGGTTGGTGTGGAGGCCTTCGAGGACACGGAGGAGGGAAGTGTGGGCGCGTAGGAGGGCTTCGTAGTGGCGGGCGGAGGTGATGATGGTGTCGGAGTCGGAGGTGTTGGGGGCAGCGGCGATGAGTTGTTGTCGGAGGTTGTCGAGACCAATGCCGTGTTTGGCTTGGAAAGTGGGGGTTTTGTTTTCGATGCGGATGAGGGTCTGGTCATCGCGGATGGGGATGTCGGGATAGGGAACTCCAGGTTCTGTCACCATAAGGATGATGTGGGCGCGTTGGGCGGCTGAGATGGAGCGTTCGATGCCGAGATTCTCAATTTTGTCATCGGTGTGGCGGATGCCTGCGGTGTCGATGAAGCGGAAGGTGATGCCGCCGAGTTGGATGGTGTCTTCGATGGCATCGCGGGTGGTGCCCTGTATGTCGCTGACAATGGCGCGTTCTTCACCCAAAAGGGCATTGAGGAGGGTGGATTTGCCGACGTTGGGTGCTCCGACTATAGCAACGGGAATGCCGTTCTTGATGGCGTTGCCAGCATGGAAGGTGTCGGCAAGGCGGGTGATGTGGTCATCAATCTTTTGTGCCAATTCCTGGAGTTCGGTGCGGTTGGCAAACTCGAGGTCTTCGTGGTCGGAGAAGTCGAGTTCCAGTTCAAGGAGAGAGGTGAGTTTCAATAGTTGTTCACGCAGTTGCGCGAGTTCAGATGAGAAGTGTCCTCTCAGTTGGTTCATGGCGATGTCGTGGGTTGCCTTGTTGGTGGAAGCGATGAGGTCTGCTACGGCTTCTGCTTGCGAGAGGTCGAGTTTGCCGTTGAGGTAGGCACGCATGGTGTATTCGCCGGGGTTTGCCATGCGGCATCCGTTCTGCATCAGCAGTTCCAGCACCTTGTTCAGTATGTAAGAGGAACCATGACATGAGATTTCGACGGAATCTTCACCTGTGTAGGAGTGGGGAGCACGGAAGACGGACACCAGCACTTCGTCGATGACGGTGGTGCCATCGGTGATGTGGGTGTAGTGGATGGTGTTGGCAGCGACAGCGTCGCAGTTTAGTGAGCAGAGGTTGCTGACCACGGCGAAGGTCTGAGGACCTGAAATGCGGATGATGCCGATGGCTCCACCGGGAGCGGTTGCCAAAGCACAGATGGTGTCCTCTTGAGGGGCTGAAGATTGAAAGTTGTTCATTTAGATGCGGTCTAACACTTTTACAATGAGGTTGTCGATGGTGTTCTTATATTCCGTGTTCATTTCCGTGGTGTAACGGTTCGCAATGACCATGCAGCAAGTCATGGCACGATGGCCGAGCAGAGCGGATAGCCCCGCCACAGCAGAACTTTCCATCTCGAAGTTGCAGATGTGGAGTCCGTCATATTCAAAGGCTTCCACCTTCTCGTTTTGGTCGGGGTCTTGGATTTTCAGACGAATCTGGCGACCTTGCGGACCATAGAAACCACCGCAGGCAATGGTGTAGCCGCGCACCATGTCGTCTTGGGCAATCTGCTCAATCAGTTTGGGGTCGGCAATGGCTACATAAGGCGCACCTTTGAGAGGATTCCAATTCATGTGCTGCTTGAAAGCCACTTCCATCTGGAGGTCGCACACCTCGTTGCGGCCAGCGTAGTAGTTGAGCAATCCGTCAAAACCGATGCTTTTCACCGAGGCGATGAAAGCCCCCGTAGGGGTAAAAGGTTGCAGACCTCCACAGGTGCCGATGCGCACGATGGTGAGTGTGCGGTGGGTTGGCTTCTCGGTGCGGGTGTTGAAGTCGATGTTGGCAAGAGCATCGAGTTCTGTCATGACGATATCAATGTTGTCGCATCCGATGCCAGTAGAGAGCACCGTGATGCGCTTGCCTTCGTAGGTGCCAGTGATGCTGTGGAACTCGCGACTGCTCACTTCACATTCTCTCTCGGAGAAGTGTTCAGCCACAGTGGTGACTCTGCCTGGGTCGCCTACCAATATCACTCTGTCGGCGAGTTGTTCGGGGCGCAGATGGAGGTGGAACGCTGAACCGTCAGCATTGATGATGAGTTCGGAGGGTGGAAATATTTTCATGTTTTCTTAGGGTTGTTTGGGGCTCGTAGCCTCTCCAGTACTTCTGATAAAGTACTGCAGTACTGCACAGGAAGTGCTCGAGTACTTTATTAAGAAGTACTGGGTTGGTTGTTACGGTTGTGAAAGTTCTGTTTTGCGTATGTTCTTCTCGATGTTGTGTACTTCGGCTTGCAGTTCGATGATGCGGTTCTCGAGGTTGAGAATTTGCTGGCGTGATGATGGCGAAGTTTCTCTCATCTTTTGCAGTTGCTCGTTGAGGGTGACGAGGTTCTTCGATTTCTGCACCCATTCGCTGCACAGTTTCTTAGCATTGGCAGAAGTGAAGTCTGCCAACGTGTAGCAAGTCTTGGCATCGTTGAGCACAAACTCGAAATCGCGTTGTGAGTTGAGAGTTGACAGTGGGGAGTTGACAGTTGAGAGGCGTTTTCGGGCTTGTGTCTTGGTCTGTTTCTGCTCGTCGGTCAAAGGGAGTGTGGCGATGGATTGGAGCGACGCCATGGCACACAATTCGTCAAGATCAGTCGTTTCGTAGTCGATGGTTTGGCGCGATTCGTTCGGGATGAACGTGTAGATGCACACCTTGCCAGCAGGTTGGTAGCGGTCGCTGGCAAACCATCCGAGATTCGCCGTTTCGTCAATGACCAGCATGTAGTCGTTGGCGTAGGAGTTGTAGGGAAATCCCATGTTCTCCGCCTGATAGAATCGTTTGCTGTCGCTGTCGTAGCGGGTGGCATAGAGGTCGTAGTTGCCATAACCGTTTTCGCTCCGTGCAGCAAAGTAAAACGTCTGTCCGTCAGGCATGAGGAAGGGGTAGTTAATGTCGCCATCGATGCCCAGTCCCTCAATGATAGTCCCTTCAGTGAGGTGACCTTCCTCCTGATAGTAACGCACAATTTGCAAGTCGGTGCTGTCGGTACCTTCGGGTTGCAGCACCATGCCGTTCAGTTGTGTCTGATATTGCACGATGTCGCCTCGTTTAGAAAGGGTGAGGGCGCCAAGATCCTCAGAGAGAGGATAAGCCCTGAGGAAATCCGTCTTGTCCACTACCACGCTGTCCACGATGGTGACCCTATCGACACCTCTCAGTCCGCTTTCGCCCTTTCTACAGAAGTCCACCACTTTGTCATATTCGGCAGTCGATTGTTTCTTGCGCTTAGCCGCAGTGATGAGTTTCTTGGCACTCGCATCCGCTTTGCCGAACTGGAGCGACATGACATCGGCATTCAGTTCTTCCACCCCTGAGATAGGTGTCAGATAAGGGTATGCAGGAGGAACCGAAGGTGCAATGCTGTCGTTCTGAGCATAGGCAGTAACGGCAGCGCAGACAATCAGGCATGAAAGTATCTTTCTCATCATATATCAGTTGTTTAGTAGTTCAAAAAAGTAGGTCGGTCACACCAGTTCCACAATCGTGATGCCAGCACCGCCAAAACGGATGTCCTCGTCGTAGAAGTCAGCCACGGGAGGCATCGTGTTGAGATATTGCCGTATGACGGTCTTGAGGGCACCCGTGCCAGTTCCGTGCAGGATTTTCACTCTTGAGGCACGTGCCACGAGGGCATCGTCGATGAAGTAGGTGACGGCTTGCACAGCCTCATCGCCGCGCATGCCGCGCACATCGAGTTGCTCCTTGAAGTTAAGCGTCGTCTTGCGTATGTCATCGCGTGTCTGCACACTCACAAACGTGGCAGCCACATTCTTCTCCTTCTTCGGTGCTTCGGCAGGTTCGAGGCGGCTCAACTTCACATTGGTGGTGATTTGACCAAAGACAACCGTTGCCTCGTTGCCGCTGATTTTCAGAATCTGTCCCACCGTGGTTTGACCCTTCAGGCGGACAAAAGAAGAAGAAAAAGACCCTCTCAGAAGACCCTCAAGCCCCTTCCCATCCTCCCCCAAGGGGGAGGTGTTGCCATCCGGACGGTTTCCCTCCCCCTTGGGGGAGTCGGAGGGGGCTATGAGGGTCTTCTTCTTCTTATTTTCTCTCCTCCTCATCAACTTCTCCATCTGCCGTCTGATTTTCTCGTCAGCAATGTCGGGGTCAATCTCCTTGATGTCCTGCTTGAAGTCGGCAAGGTCCTGACGTATCATTCGAGTGCGTTCCTTCTCCGCTTGCGCCTCCTTGATGTCCTTGATGGTCTGCTCAATCTTGGCGTTCGAGTCCTTCAGCATCTGCTCCGCTTCCTCCTTCGCACGGGCGATGATGGCTTTGCGCTCGTCGTGCACCTTCTGGATGTCCTCCTCATATCGCTGAATCGTCTGCTCCATCTGCTTCTCGTGCTGATGGATGCTCTGCCTCTTCTGTTCCCAGTATCGCTTGTCGCGCACGATGTCTTGCAGATACTTGTCCGAGTTGATATAGTCCTTGCCCACAATCTCGCTGGCATCCTTGATCACCTCTTCGGGGATGCCCGTCTTGCGGGCTATCTCGATGGCGAACGAACTGCCCGGATTGCCGATGGAGAGTTGGAAGAGCGGCTGCATCTGTTGGCGGTCATACAGCATGGCACCATTCACGATGCCCTCCGTCTCCTGTGCATAGTGTTTCAGGTTCTGATAGTGGGTGGTGATGACACCGAAGGCATGCTTCTTGTTGAACACCTTCAGCATCGCCTCCGCCATCGCACCACCAATCTGCGGTTCCGTACCCCCTCCAAACTCGTCGATGAGGATGAGGCTCTTCCCGTCGCAATGCTTCATCATGTTCTTCATGTTGAGCAGGTGCGAGGAGTAGGTGGAGAGGTCATTCTCCAGGCTCTGCTCATCGCCGATGTCAATGAAGATGCTGCGGAAGATGCCGAACACACTGCTCTTCGCCACAGGCACAGGCATACCGCATTGGAACATATATTGCAGCAGTCCTACCGTTTTCAGACACACCGACTTTCCTCCCGCATTCGGTCCCGAGATGAGCAGCAGACGTTGCTTCTGGTTCAGCGTGATGTCGAGCGGCACCACATGGCGGGAAGACATAGACCCGCTCAAAAGACCAGACCCTCCCCCTGCCCTCCCTGGGAGGGAGCGGTTACTTTGCTCGTTAGTGTCTTCAAGCCCCTTCCCATCCTCCCCCAAGGGGGAGGTGTTGCCATCCGGACGGTTTCCCTCCCCCTTGGGGGAGTCGGAGGGGGCTATGAGGGTCTTCTTCTTCTTTAATCTCAATTCCAGCAACGGATGCACCGCAATCGCCCAGTCGAGCACCTGCCTGTTCTCCATGCGTGGCTCCGTGCTGTTCGTCAGGATGGCAAACCTTGCCTTCGCACGGATAAAGTCGATTTGTGCCAAGAACTCATAACTTGCCAGCATCTCCTCCACTTCTGGCCGCACCGTCTGCGTGAACTCCATCAGGATACGGTTGATTTCCTTCCTCTCCTCATTCTCCAACTCACGTATCTTGTTGTTCGCCTCCACCACCTCGGCAGGCTCTATGAACACCGTCCTTCCCGTGTCCGACTCGTCATGCACAATGCCCCGAATCTTCCTCTTCATCGCCGGAGCCACAGGAATGACCAGACGACCATCGCGAAGGGTGGGCGACACGTCCTTGTCAATCAGCCCATCCCCCTTAGCCGACTTGAGTATGTTCTGCAAAGCCCTCGACACGCTCCCCGCCGTTGCAGCCAGTTCCCTGCGAATCTGCAACAGGGTGGGGGATGCCGTGTCCTTCACATGTCCATACTTGTCCAGAATCTGGTCAATGCGCCTCACCAGCATGGGGTAAGTCTTCACGTCAGCCGTCAGCGCATAGAGATAAGGATGCGAAGGAATCGTGTTCTCCTCGTCTTGGCAACGCTGCAGGAACTTGACCACGTTGTCGATGGTAGCCAGTGAGCGTTGCAGGTCAAAAAGTTCCTCCACGTCCAGACAGGCATTCTGGATGCGGATGCGTTTCAGCGATGGCCGCACATCAAAAAAGTTTTGGTCGGGGAAATCCTCCTCTTGCAGAATGTGCACAAACTCCATCGTCTGCTTCACATGACGTCGGATGTCGTCAAAGTTGACCGCAAACGCCATATTGCGCACCAATCCTTCGCCCAACGAGCAGAGGCAAAGTGCCGTGAGCCTGCTCCTGATTTGGTCAAAGCCAATCTTCTGTTCGTATGTAGTAGGGTAAATCAATTTTTCGTTAGAATATCTTGTTCTTGTGTGCAAAGTTAGTGATTTTAGAGATAAAAGAGAAAATTGAACAAGAATTTGTTGTTTTTAAGCACA
>SAMEA3663243__coassemble_913_pt1 | contig 7257 bp, 8 predicted proteins | sample SAMEA3663243__metabat2_high_PE_015 | metagenome-assembled genome bin SAMEA3663243 (sample SAMEA3663243) | pig gut metagenome | biome: pig gut; feature: pig-associated habitat; material: faeces | place: China | collected 2013 | reverse complement strand
TCTTCTATCCTCTCAATCCATGTCCCAAGGCTTTTAGCTCGCTGAACGACATGCCTAAGTAGGGATTCTCTATCCCTAAAGACTGGTCGAGCTTGCGCTGCCGCTGGATTACTTCCTCCAAGGTTACAGGTCTGTTCCAACGTGGCTTTGATGCATGGATGGCTGCCAAATAGTCGTTCCAACTCTTGTTGTTCATTGCTGTTCATCTTTAATTAGAGGTGAGCATTTACTTTGTCGCCACAAATTTACAATCTTTTTCTTTTACCACCAATTATTATTAAGAAAAATTATTGTACCTTTGCATTCGCAGTATCAAAAAAAGGATATTATGGCAAATTATATTTTTGAGTTGAAAGATAAGGTGCGCGACTATGAGTGCGACCTGCAGGGCATTGTGAACAATGCGAATTATCAGCACTATCTGGAGCATTGCCGACATGAGTTTCTGTTGGCACACAACATCAGTTTCGCGGAACTGCATGAGAAAGGGACGGATGCCGTGGTGGCTCGTCTCACCATGCAGTTTAAGGTGCCGCTGAGAAGCCGTGATGAGTATGTGACGAAACTCTGGATTAAGAAGGAGGGGGTGCGTTACATCTTCATGCAGGACATTTTCCGTCTGCCCGACATGAAGTTGTGCATTCGTGCACAGGTGGATTCGGTGTGCCTCGTGAATGGCACATTGGCTGAAAGCCCTGAACTGAACGAGAAGTTTGCTCCTTTTCTTCAATAGTTAAACCCAAATGGGTCATTAAGAAACAAATTACCATAATTAAAATAATTTTATCCACAAATTATCATAATTATAGAAATTAGTGGGTGAAATTATGATAATTATTCAAATTTGTTTTACGACAGAGCCACGAAGTGGCCTAATGACCGATTCGGGTTAAAGACCCCTCCAAATGATAAGACCCCTCCAACTCCCCTGTTTAGGGGAGAGAAGTTAGGGTTAAGGTTAGGGTTATTCAAGTTTCGGTTGTTTGATTTACGCCTTCGGCGGCTTTAGAAAAATAAGAAAAAACAAAAGAAAATAAGAAAAAATAGAGCATTGAGGTTATAAAGATTGCAAGACCTTAAAAACCTAACAAGATTTTTTTCTTGTATTTTTTTATTTTTTCTTGTTTTTCTAGAGCCCGCGAAGCGGTAAAAGAACATCCGAAAGTTTAATAAAGGTTTTCATGAACACACAAGAAATCGTTTCTTCCATTGCGCTGACCAAACTGAAGGGTTTGAGTCTGCTGAATGCCCGCACCCTGATGGACGCAATGGGGTCGGCAAGTGAGGTGTTTGCCCATCGGAAGGACATTGTGAGCCTCATTCCCGATGCCAGTGAACGACTGGTGGCGGCTTTTGCTGCTGTGGATGATGCATTGAAGTTGGCGGAGGAGGAGATGAAGTCTGTTGAGCAGAAGAAGTTGAGGGTGCTCACGTTGAATGACGAGGATTATCCGCAACGGCTGAGGGAGTGTGAGGATGCGCCGTTGGTGCTTTATTGTTGCGGCAATGCCAATCTGAACGGTCGGCGCATCGTCAGCATTGTGGGCACTCGGAAGTGTTCGGAGTATGGGCGTGAGGTGTGCAACAATTTTATTGCTGACCTGAAACGCTACTACCCTGACACGCTGATTGTGAGCGGACTGGCATACGGCATTGATGTGTGTGCCCATCGTGCGGCTCTCGACAATGGTATGTCAACGGTGGGTGTGCTGGCTCATGGGTTGGACACTATTTACCCTTCGATGCACCGACAAGTAGCGGCAGACATGGTGCATCAGCAGGGAGGGCTGTTGACGGAATATCCCCTTCACACGCAAATTGAGAAGGGGAATTTTGTACGTCGCAACCGCATTGTGGCTGGCTTGTGCGATGCTTGCATTGTGGTGGAGAGTTCGGAACGGGGTGGTTCCCTCATCACTGCCGAATTGGCGATGGAATATAATCGTGATGTGTTTGCCTTTCCAGGACGGGTGTATGACGAATACAGCAGAGGATGTAATCATCTCATCCGTCGTCAGCAAGCCACGTTGCTCACTTGTGCTGCCGACCTTCTTGACGCGATGGGGTGGGAGAATCCGTTGGCACAAACGTCCAAAAAGAAGGTTGTGCAACAAGAACTTTTCCCCGACCTTACTGATGAGGAACGTGTGTTGGTGAACACGCTCAAGGATGTGGACGACAAGCACATCAATCAGATTGCCATCGATGCCAACATCCCTTACTCGCGTGCCAGCATGGTTCTTTTTGATCTGGAGATGAAGGGGGTTGTGAAGGCGCTTGGAGGTGCGAGATACAGGCTGGTGCACAAGTGAAAAGTGAAAAACTAAAAGTGAAAAATCTAAGTTACTTTGTTCATATGGAACATTCCGCATGGCAAGTAACTTGGATTTTTCACTTTTAGTTTTTCACTTCATATGGAACATTCCGCATAGCAAATGGAAAAATAAATTGTACATTGTAAATCGTTAAATTGTAAATTTACAGTGCCTGCATGTCGTTCAGTTTCTTGTAGTAGCCGTTCTGCTCAATGAGTTCTTCATGCGTGCCGCATTCCACAATTTTTCCTTCATGGAGCACATAGATCTCGTTGGCGTTCTTGATGGTGGAAAGACGGTGTGCGATGGCTATGGTGGTGCGTGACTTCATGAGTTTTTCCAACGCGTCCTGCACCAGGCGCTCACTCTCTGTGTCGAGTGCGGAGGTGGCTTCGTCGAGAATCAGTATGGGAGGATTCTTCAGGATGGCCCGTGCTATGGAAATGCGCTGGCGCTGACCGCCTGAGAGTCGTCCGCCTCGGTCGCCTACATTGGTTTGGTAGCCTTGTTCCATCTCCATGATGAAGTCGTGGGCATTGGCTATCTTGGCGGCAGCCTCCACCTGTTCCTGTGTGGCATTTTCCACACCAAAGGCGATGTTGTTGAAGATGGTGTCGTTGAACAGGATGGCTTCCTGATTGACATTGCCTATCAAGCCTCGCAGTGACTGGAGGGAGAGGTTGCGCACGTCTTCTCCATCTATCTTGATGGTGCCTGAGGTGACATCGTGGTAGCGTGGAATGAGGTCAACGAGGGTGCTCTTGCCTGACCCTGACTGCCCCACCAGTGCAATGGTCTGCCCTTTCTTGATGGTGAGATTGATGTCGTGCAGAATCTCATGACCTTCGTTGTAGGAGAAATGCACATGTTCCAGTTGTATCGATTCGTTGAGAGCCTCTATCTGCTTGGGTTGAGCCACTTCCTTGATATTGTTCTCTGCATGGAGAATCTTGTTGATGCGCTCCAACGAGGCAAGTCCTTTCTGAATGCTGTAGCCTGCTTTGGAGAGGTCTTTGATGGGCTGCAAGGTGGTGTAGAGAATGACCAGATAGTAGATGAATCCGCTGGCGTCGATGGGGCTGCTGCCTGAGAAGATGAGATAGCCGCCAAACCAGAGGACAATGACTATCATGCAGGTGCCCAAGAACTCGCTGACGGGATGGGCAGCCGACTGACGAATGGCCACTTTCATGGAGGCATTGCGGAACTCGTTGTTCACTGCCGTGAAGCGGTCTTCCATCTTTTTTTCTGCAATGAAGGCCTTGATGATGCGGAGTCCTCCGAGGGTTTCCTCTATCTGACTGATGCCATCGCTCCATTTCGATTGGGCATAAAGGGAGTTCTGCTTGAGTTTCTTGCCGATGCGCCCGATGCCGCCTGCCAGCAGAGGCACTACCAGCAGGGTGAAAAGCGTGAGTTGCCAGCTCATGGCAAACATCGTTCCTACATAGACCAAAATGAAGATGGGGTTCTTGATAATCATGTCGAGCGATGAGGTGATGCTGCTGTCAATCTCATTCACATCGGTCGAGACGCGTGCCAGGATGTCGCCTTTCCGCTCCTCGGAGAAGAAGGAAAGCGGCAGGGAAAGAATCTTCTTGTAGATGTCGGCGCGGACGTCGCGGATGATGCCTGTGCGGAGGGGCATCAGGCAGGCTGAACCGCCAAAATAGGTGGCGGTCTTCAGCAAGGTGAGGCTGGCAAGCACAATGCCTAACACCAGAAGCGTTGTGGCAGGACCATAGGTGTCGACCAGACATTGCGAGTAGTAGTAGCCGTTGTTTGTCGTCACCTCCACCAGATTGTCCACATTGCATGTGCTCCAGTCCACCAGTTCGTACCGCTCTGTATTCACCTTGAAGAGGATTTGCAGAATCGGCAACAGGATGGAGAAGGAGAATACGTTGAAGAGTGCTGCCAAGATATTCATGGCAAACGTTCCTGCAATGTATCCTTTGTAGCGGGCAAAGTATTTGCCCATCTGGTTGAAGAATTCTTTCATTAACTGTTGTTTTTTGCCTTGAATGCCATCGCATAGAGTTTCATCTGCTTCAGCATGGCCAAAAGCCCGTTGCTGCGTGTGGGGGAAAGGTGTTCCTTCAAACCGATGTCTTCTATGAAATGGAGGTTGGCATTCAAGATGTCGTCGGGTGTCTGGTTGTCCAACACACGGATGAGCAGGGTGACTATGCCCTTCACGATGAGTGCATCACTCTCTGCCTGGAAGTGAATCTTCCCTTCGGGTGTGAGGTCTGCCTGCAACCAAACTCTGCTCTGGCAACCATCAATGAGGTTGCTCTCCACTTTGTATTGTTCGGGCAGCGGTTCTTGTTCACTTCCCAAGTCGATGAGCATCTGGTATTTGTCCATCCAATCATCGAAACCTTCAAACTCTTCGATGACCTCCTGCTGTATTTCTTCTATCGTCATTGTTCAGTCCATATCACTTCCAGCATGGTTTGTCCCACTGCCTTCAGTGTTTCTTTGTTGATGTTCTTGATATTGTCGTCCAAGGTGTGCCAAGTGCGGGGGAATCCTCCATTTTGTGTGTCGGAACCAATCACGTCTATACAGGGGATGCCACCTTGGTTCACTTGCAGGTGGTCGTCTGTGATGTAGCCGCCTTCTTGGTCGTAACTGAAATATTTGCCATATCCGATGCGTCCGGCTGCACCCCACACTTTGTCTACGATGGAGGGTGCATAACTCATGGAATATTGTTCACGATAGAAGACGGTGTTGCTGCCTCCCACCATGTCGAGGTTGATGCCATAGCGTGCCGTGTAGCCTTCCACATGGCGCTTGCCTGACCAGTACTGGCTGCCTAAGCACCAGCTGCTTGCGTTGTTGCTGCCACCACCTTCTCCGCTGTCTTCTGCATCCCAACAGATGAAATCCACACCTATCTTCACTTGGCTGGAATCGTTTGCCAACTGCAACTGACGTGCTATCTCCAGCATCACGCCAATGGAACTGCCGCCATCGTTGGCACCGTCAATCGGGGTGTTGTGATTGGCTTCATCGGGGTCATTGTCTGCCCATTGACGACTGTCCCAATGCCCTGCAATCAAGATTCGTTCTGCCGCTTCGGGATTGTAGGATGCGATGATGTTGCGCATCTTGATGGGGGTGCCGTCGTAGAGTTTAGAGTCGGCAAACTGATCATATACCACTGCTCCAAAACTCTTGAATTTCCGGGCAATATATTCACCGCATGAATCATGTGCCGCAGAGTTCATCACACGTGGACCGAATGCACATTGTTCTGCTACATATGCATAAGCAGAATCTTCACAAAAAACAGGTGCCGGCGACACGTAATCAGCCACCTCCACCTTCTTCTCCTTACAACCTGCCAGCAACAGAGCCAATGCTACAAAATATAGTATTTTCTTCATTTTTGATGATTTAGCAGGTGCAAAGGTACGGATTTTAATTGAAAAATAGAAACTCTGCCAGTTTTTCCACTGCTTTTGCACGGTGACTGATGTTATTTTTCACCTCATTGCCCATTTCGGCAAAGGTCTTTTCATAGCCATCAGGTACAAAAAGGGGATCGTAACCGAAACCTCCATCGCCACGTTTCTCCGTGATGATGTGTCCCTCGACAACTCCGTCGAAGAAGTGTGTCTCCCCCTCGTAAATCAAAGCAATGCACGTGCGGAAACAGGCCTTTCGGTTCTCATCCCCAGCCAGTTTCTCAAGCAGCACATCCATATTGGCATCGTCCTTGTTGCCAGCAGTTACCTGACGACCATTCTTTACAGCATAACGTGCTGAATACACACCAGGCTCTCCACCTAATGCTTCCACTTGCAGACCTGAATCGTCGGCAAAGCAATCGAAGCCGAAATGTTCCTTCACGTAGCGAGCCTTCTGTAGGGCATTCTCGCGAAAGGTCGTTCCTGTTTCTGGAATGTCCACGTTGCAGCCGATGTCCTTCAGGCTTTTCACGTCAAATTTGTTGCCAAGAATGGCACGTATCTCTTCCAACTTGTGTGCATTGTTGCTGGCGAACACTAAGGTTTTCATATCTTTCTCTTTATTTTATGCAAAAATAGTATATTCTTTTCATATTGGTTAGCACATTTATACTATTTTTATCTTTTTCTGCATTTTTTTCTCTTTTTCTTTGACAAATAGAAAAAAAAGACCTACTTTTGTTTACAATTTGTTTTTCATATATTCATCAAATAAGAAAAAAGGACAACCGATAACTTCCTCAAACAATGGAAAAGATAGATAAACTTGACAAGCAGATTATGGAGATTATCTCCGCCAATGCCCGTATCCCCTTCAAGGATGTTGCTGCCGTTTGCGGTGTATCACGGGCAGCCATCCATCAGCGTGTTCAGCGTCTGATAGACACCAATGTCATCGTGGGTTCGGGCTACGTCATCAACCCCAAGAGTCTCGGCTACAAGACTTGCACCTATGTGGGCATCCGTCTGGAGAAGGGTTCTATGTATGAACGTGTGGTGAATGAACTAAACAAGATTCCCGAGATTGTGGAATGTCACTACACCACAGGGCCATACACCATGCTCGTGAAACTCTATGCACGTGACAACGAGCAACTCATGGATCTTCTCAACCGTAAGATACAAGGCATCACTGGTGTCGATTCCACCGAGACACTCATCTCGCTCGACCAGAGCATCAAGAAGGAGGTACCTATCTGTGTGACAGACAAGCCGGAAGAGAAAATCCAGAAAGGCGGCAAGGCAAAAATCATCCTCGCCGAGGACGAATAAGCAAAGACGGATAAGTAAGCATTCTAAAATCGATAAAGACGGGCACTCAGCGCACATGATATGCGCTGAGTGCCCGTAATATTTTGTGCACGGTGTGTGAAACAGGAGATGCACGGTGCGCCCTTGAAGAAGCGCATGCGAAGTCCCCCATCTTTTGTCAGGCACTTGGGCGACTAAGGCCTATTTTA
>SAMEA3663243__coassemble_339_pt1 | contig 12518 bp, 7 predicted proteins | sample SAMEA3663243__metabat2_high_PE_015 | metagenome-assembled genome bin SAMEA3663243 (sample SAMEA3663243) | pig gut metagenome | biome: pig gut; feature: pig-associated habitat; material: faeces | place: China | collected 2013 | reverse complement strand
CCAACATTCTCGGTGGCAACACTCAGACGATAGGGGACGTCGAGCATGAGACATGGGAATCGATGTGTGGTGGGAATCGTGGTGGAGTAGATTCGAAGTTCAGTACTCTCTTGATTGCGCACCACCACCTCCTCACGCCAATCGCCCAAAATATCGGCTGATAAGCATGGGTTCTGCTTGCTTCCATTGTTGAAGGCGCATCCCTCGACTCTGAAGTTCTTGAGAGTCTCCACCTGGTGAGTAGTCCAGTTCCACTTGAGGACAGCAGTGCGGTCTAGCAATTCGCGCAAGAGATCGCCATCCCACCATACAGCACTATTTTGAGGGAAAGACACATTAGGGTAGTGAAGATTCCCCTCCACATCATAAAAGCCTCGTTGTGAAGATGACCACATCTCAAGTCCAAAATTAGTGGGATCGATGTCGGCAGCCATACCACGCCCCACATCAGTGTTGCTGGATATTTGGAAAATGATACGCCCCGTCTTTGCATCGCGGAAGTCAGAACCGTCACGTTTGTTCTCATGTACATCCCATATCTGCAACTGTGTGCTGTCTGGATAGAAAGCGTACTGATGGATGGCGTCTCCATGCCCCATTAGCGTAGTGTAAAGCCCCGTCCCATCATGGTCAACAGCCATAGAACCATATGTGATTTCATCACATCCGTCACCATCCACATCTCCCACACGCAAATTATGATTGCCTTGTCCTGAATAGCCTGGATACAGTTCGGAATCGAAAAACCAGCGGAGCGACAAGTTCTTCCCGTTCCAATCGTATGCTGCCAGATAGGTTTTTGTATAGTAGCCCCTGCACATGACGGCACTAGGATGCTTACCGTCAAGATAGGCTACTGCGGCCAGAAAACGGTCGCAACGATTACCATAGTTATCCCCCCACGAGGACACATCGCCACGTGGTGGCTGGTAGGGGACGGTCTCGAGTGCCTTCCCTGTCAGTCCGTCAAACACCGTAAGGTATTCTGGACCGTCAAGAATGCGGCCTATAATATTGGCTTTAGTTCCCGCTGTTTTGCCTTGGATGCTTTTGTCGATGGTTCCATTGCCCACCCAATTTGCATTGGAATCTCCAATCGGGACTCCTGCACCATCGATTGTTCCATCAGCTGTCTTAGTGATAAGTTCTGAATGCCCGTCACCATCGAAATCATAGACGAGGAATTGGGTATAGTGGGCACCCGCACGGATGTTTTTGCCAAGGTCAATGCGCCACAACTTTTCACCAGTCAGTCGGTAGCAATCAATCAACACATTACCCGTGTAGCCTTCGTGGCTATTATCATGAGCATTGGAGGGATCCCATTTCAAAATGATTTCATACTCGCCATCGCCATCCACATCGCCAACACTGGCATCGTTGGCTGAGTATGTGTATCGGCGACCATCGGGTGTGATGCCATCTTCTGGCTTGGACAGAGGAATGGGCAAGTAGTCTTTCAGGTCAGGATGGTACTTTAGTTCGTAAACGGTTTCCTTGTCGTTCTTGATAACGGCGATGAGATAATCGGCAGGTGCTTTTGGTGCCAATGTTTTGAAAAAAGTTCTATCAGTTAGATTGTTTTCGTTCAGGCGTTTACCATCTTCATAAATATTGAATGATGCTTTCTCTTCACCAACCAATAATCGCCATGAAATGACCAGACTGTCCCCTTCGCGAAGGAGCACCGCACCGCGTCCTAAATTCTCTTTCTGAATGTCGGGAGCATAGGCTGGCTGTGCTAACATGATAACAGTGGCAAGAAACCCTATGATAAATAGGTATGTGCGTTTGTGCATGCCTTATCTGATTTCAATCGTGGTTGTCTGAATGGCGTACTCATGGGTGAAATTCCACAACGTAAGATACACGCTAAAAGAATGGAGGTCAATCTCGTCAGCAGAGGCGATGTTCCTTTCGGTAAAGAACTGCTGATTCTTACTAAAAAGTTCGTCGCGCACGGTATTTAAGGTTGGTGCGTCTGCCTTCTTTTTCAGGAATGTACTGACAGCTTTCGCATCGCATGCCTCGACTGCAAAAGATGACAGACCATTATCGGAAATGGCATCTTCGGTGAATGAATATGACGTGAGTTTTAGCGACACGATGCAAGCTTTGACCAAAGAATCGTAACGCACGCCTTCAAGGGAGTCTGCATAGGCAATATTATCGGTGGCCACATAATAGGTGCAAGTGGCTTTACCATCGGAACTTGGGGAGCATGATGCCACACTCACGAGAAGTTCCATGAGCAGCAAAATGAATGTTGTATTTTTTTTCATCTATCGTTTGTGTTTTAATTTATGATTGTACCTTTCCTTTTTCGTCACCAACATGACTGATACCTCTTTGCACCACATCAATGAAATTATAGTCCTCCTTATTTTTTTCGGGCAATCCTTTGCGGAAATCGAGAGGACTAAGTGTGGTGAGATTCTTAAACCATTTACCGAAATAACTCTGATTGGGGAATGTGAGTGCATCCGATATTTCCTTGATTGTCATATTAGTATGACTTAAAAGATTACGTGCTTCAACAAGCAGAGCTGTAGCAATCCATTGAGTGGGCGACTTTCCAGAACACTCTTTGATGATGGTGCTGAAATAGCGTGTGGTGAGAAATTGTTGCTCGGCATAAAAACGCACCTCATGCTGAGTGCGATAGTTGCGATATAGTTGTGTGATGAACTTCTGCAGAACCTCATCCTTACGCGAAAAAGACCTGCTGTTAGGCGTCAGGTTGGTATAGCATTGCAGCACCTCAAGCATAAGCGAGTAACTGAGTAACTCTGCTTGTTTTTTAGCAATCTCAACAATAGGACGGTTGGAAGTGGGTTCAAAGTTTTCTTTTTCCAACTTTGCCTTCTCTGCCACAACCTTCAACAACGTGATATGCTGACTCAAGGTCTTGTGTTGAGTTTCCGATATGGCTTGACAGGGAGCTTGCTTGATGACGAATAATGCGTTGAAATTCGACACGTTGTAAAGCATGGGCTGAATAGTTTCCAGATTGGCACCAATCAGTGTTCCCTTCAGATTTTGAGTGTGGCTTATTATATGCAAAGTACTATATGAAAAATAAACGATGATGGAGCCTTTGTGCATATGGTATTCTGTACCATCAATCGTTAATGTTACACTACCTGCCTTACAAAGAAAAAAACCCGTTTTGGCCAATTTCACACATTCTTTTTCTGCATTTAGAATATTGACCTCGCCACCTTCCAACTCTAAAATAGTTACCTTTTCTTCTCTCATATTAAATGAATTTGGGACAAAATAACGAGTTTTTAACCAAAATTCCAACAAAAAATCGATTTATTATTTAACAAAACATACATTTAGGACAAAAGTAGTTAATTTTATGCTACCTGTGTTCCAAAATAAAAGTGTATCTTTGCAGCACAATTATAAAACGAATAAAAGGAAAACTATGAACAAAAAATCATGCATCTATTGGGGCGTTCTTGTCGTCATGTTAACGTCGTGCGGACAAAAGAACACAGAACAGGAGGTGTGCCCGATTGTTGATGTGGCAACCGTGATGGGAGGAGGCGAAATGGCTGCCACCACTTTCACGGGCAAAACAAAATCAGCATCGGAAGTGAATCTGGCATTCCGTGTAGCGGGTCAGATAGAGAGGGTGTTGGTGAAAGAAGGCGATTATGTGCGACAGGGACAGGTGGTAGCCATCATGGACAGCCGTGACTACCAAGTTCAGCTGGCTGCCACACAAGCTGAGTATGAGCAGGTGAAAGCAGACGCAGAACGCGTGATGGCACTCTATGCGGAAGGGAACACAACTGCCAGCAACAATGACAAAGCGCGCTATGGGCTTCAGCAAATCACGCAGAAGTTGGCAAATCACCGCAATCAATTAGCTGACACACGATTGAGAAGCACTATCAACGGCTATGTGCAAACGAAGTTTCATGAGAGTGGTGAGACGGTTGGGGCAGGCATGCCGGTGGTGAGTGTGTTTGGCGACGGCGACACGGAGGTGGAAATCAAAATAAGTGCATCTGATTTTGCCGACATCGAAAAGTTTACAAGTTTCGGCTGCCGTTTTGACGTAACAGGTGATGAAGTATTCCCTTTATCTGTTGCACGGGTCAGCCAAGAAGCCAATTCCTCTCAACTCTATACGGTTCGTCTGAAGTTTGCTGGCACAATCGATCACAAGAAGATTACACCAGGCATGACGACTATGGTGTATGCGGAGAGGACTGGCAATGAAAACTTAGGGATAGTGTATGTTCCTTCTTCTGCAGTACTGAATACAGAAGGGAACACAAAAGTGTTTGTTTATAGCGAAGATTCTGGCCATGTGAAAGCACGTGCAGTCACAGTAACAAGCGTCAAGCGCGATGGGACCATACAGATAGGGAGTGGCTTGAAGCCAGGAGAAAGCATTGTGGTTTCAGGTGTTCATCACATTCAGGACGGGCAGAAAGTGAGAAAATTAGAAAAGCCTGTCTCTTCGAATGTAGGTGGATTGTTATGACAATTGATAATTGATTATTGATAATTGAAAGATTATGAATTTAAGCAAATGGGCATTAGATAATAGCAAACTCATCAATTTTCTGGTAGTAATATTGGTGGTGGGCGGCTTGCTGGCCTATGGCTCAATGTCAAAATTGGAAGATCCTGCCATTAAGGTGAAACAGGCAATGGTGATAACGACCTACCCGGGTGCATCATCACATCAGGTGGAACTGGAAGTGACCGATCCGCTGGAGAAGAGTATTCGAGAGATGTCTACCATCAATAACATACAATCCTCAAGTTTTGCAGACTTGAGCCTAATCACTGTGGAGTTGCTGACAACGGTTCCTGACGAGAATGTGGAACAGCAATGGGACATGCTTCGTCGGAAAGTGGCTAATGCACAGAGCAAGTTGCCACAAGGCACTTCGACATCTCAGGTCAGGGACGATTTTGGCGATGTTTTTGGTATGTTTTATGCGCTAAAGGGTGACGGACAAAGTGATAAGGAACTGAACGACTATGCGGAACTCATAAAACGAAGTGTAAGCGAGATTGAGGGGGTGAGCCGTGTGGAAATCTACGGAAAACGCAACCAGTGCATCAACATCGAACTTTGCGAAGACAAGATGGCGAACCTTGGAGTAATGCCTACGGAGGTTATTCTAACGCTCAACAATCAAAACAAGACTGACTATGCTGGATACTATGACAATGGTAACCGGCGGATTCGTGTGACGGTGGATGACAAGTTTAACAATGTTGACGACATTGCCAACATGCTGATTCAGGGACATGATGACGACCAGTTACGCATCAAGGACATAGCCACAGTGGTGAAGGCTTATGAGGTGCCGACTCGTAATCAGATGTCATACGACGGAACTCGTGCGTTGGGCATCAGCATTGCTTGCTCGGCTGATTATGACATCTTAAAAGTGGGTACAAAAGTAGAGGGCGTTATAGAGGAAGTGGGGAAACGTTTTCCTGCAGGAATCGAATGCCAGAAGGTGTTTTTTCAGCCAGAACGTGTGAATGACGCTCTCAACACCTTTCTCGTCAATTTATTCGAATCAGTAGCGATTGTGGTGTTGCTGCTTGTATTCTTCATGGGATGGAGAAGCGGTTATATCATTGGTTCTAGTTTGGTGGTTATTGTGTTTGGTTCCTTCTTAATCCTGAAGGGTTTTGATGGCACCTTGCAGCGTGTGTCACTTGCCAGTTTCATTTTGGCGATGGGTATGCTGGTCGATAATGCCATTGTGATTGTCGATGGCATCATGGTGGACATGAAATTGGGAAAGCCACGTGTGGAAGCCTTGACTTCCATCGGACAGAAAACAGCCATGCCATTGTTGGGGGCAACACTGATTGCCATATTAGCATTCTTGCCCATTTTCATGAGTCCTGATACGGCTGGTGTATATGTACGCGACCTCTTCATCGTTATTGCCGTAAGTTTGCTGCTCAGTTGGATTTTGGCATTGATTCATGTGCCTGTGATGAGCAATCGCATGTTTAAGAAAGTGGAAATGCAGGACGAGCAGAAGAACACGGAACTTTATCAAGGCAAATCATACGACGTACTGGAAAATGTGTTGGTTTTTGCTTTGAAGCATCGAAAGACAACTATTGTCTGCGCCGTGGTACTGCTGGCTTTGAGTGCCTTCTGCTACAAGTTCGTCAATCAGGCATTCTTCCCTGATATGGAGTACGACCAGTTGTACATGGAGTACAAATTGCCCGAGGGATATAATTCCACAGAAACGGCACGCGATTTGGAAGAAATTCGTCAAATGCTAATGAAGCGTGACTACATCAAGCATGTCACAACATCAGTAGGTGGAACCCCTTCACGCTATAATCTGGTGCGTTCCATTGCCACGCCATCTTTGGCATACGGTGAACTGATTATTGATTTCACATCTCCATCGGAATTGGTGAAGCATATTGATTCCCTACAAAAGGAAATCAATGACCTCTATCCCGATGCTTATGTAAAGTTCAAACGATATAACCTAATGTTCAAGAAGTATCCGATTGAGGCATGTTTCAGCGGTCCTGACCCGGCGGTACTGCACCGACTGACAGATTCCGCAAGAGCCATTGTGGAGGCTTCAGACAAGGTGTATCTCGCCACCTCTGATTGGGAGCCTCTGGTGCCTGTGCTGAGCATCGACTACGACCAGGCATCAGCACGAAATAGTGGTCTGTCGCGCAACGATGTGGCACTCTCTATGATGGCATATACAAGCGGGATACCAATTGGCACTTTCTACGATGGCATCAATCCGGAAAACATCTATGTGAAGTGTACCGACGAGAATGGTGAAAATGTGGAAAATTTGGAGAATGCCTACGTGTTTGGCACCATTCCAAATGTTGGCCAGTTCTTGAACCGCTCAACGATACAGAAATTGATGGCTGGTATAGTTACCCGTGACCAGATTGTAGAGAATCTGATACAAACCACACCACTCAAACAGGTGTCTCACGGAATCGACATCAAATGGGAAGAGCCTGTTGTGGTACGTAATAACGGACAGCGAACTCAGCGGCTACAGTGTTCGCCTTGTCCAGGTGTGGGTACAGAGGCAGCTCGCAAGGCGATAGCAAAAGAAATAGAAAAGATATCCCTTCCAGAAGGATACACCTTCTCATGGGAAGGAGAGAAGAAGGCTTCCGACCAATCCATGAAGTATCTCTTCAATGGCTTCCCCATCTGCATCGTCATCATGTTGCTCATTCTGGTGATGCTTTTTAAGGACTACAAGAAACCTGCCATCATTTTCTGCTGCATTCCATTGGTGATTATTGGTGTTATTCCCGTGGTGATGCTGACGGGAAAACCGTTCGGATTCGTTGCAATTGTCGGTGTGCTTGGTCTGATTGGTATGATGATAAAGAATGGGATAGTCCTCATGGATGAAATCACGTTAGAAATATCGCAAGGCATTGAACCTCGTTTGGCACTTATTCAAAGTTCCAAATCACGTCTGCGCCCTGTGATGATGGCAAGTCTTACGACCATTCTTGGCATGATTCCATTAGTGCCTGACTCCATGTTCGGCTCGTTGGCTGTCACCATCATGGGAGGACTCTTCATGGGCACGCTCATCACGCTCATCTTCATCCCAGTGCTTTATGCAATGTTCTTCAAGGTGAAATAGTACATTTTTGACTCAACAATAAAAAAAATGAATAAAAGTTTTTTCTATATTTTTAGCTTCATGCTGTGCGCCGTGTGTGGAAGGGTGGGGGCGCAGACGCTCACGTTGGACGAATGTGTGAACAAGGCTCTTGAACACAACCGCTCATTATCTTCAGCCAAGTTGAAGCTGGAGCAGACACGCTTTGATTCAAGGGTTTACAAGGCCAACTTCTTTCCACAATTCAATCTCATGGCCATCGACTTTTACAGTATCGCCAAAGGGAATTTCACAATGAACGGTGGTCACCTTCCTATATATAATTATGTGGAATCGACAGGAAAATTCATGCCTAACGTGACGATGAATGCTGATGGCACTTACACGCTAAATCAGTATGCAGATTTCCCGTCACAGTCTATGAAGTGGGAAATCAAGAATATGTTTGTAGGCGGCATATCCATGATGGAACCCATCTACGTAGGGGGTAAAATCACAACAGCCTATCAGATGTCGAAACTGGGTGTCAACATGGCCAACGAAAATATCCGCCTTACAGAGTCGGAGGTTGTGGTGAAGACCCATGAAGCCTATTTCTTGGCCATCAAGGCAAAGGATATGGGGAAAGTGGCTCGAAGTTACAAGACTCTGCTTGAGGAACTGAAAAAGAACGTGGAAGGTGCTTTCCGTCACGGCATGAGCACCCGCAACGACATCATGAAAGTGCAAGTCAAATTGAACGAAGCGGAACTTTCCATCCAAAAAGCCGACAATGGCTACAAGTTGGCTCTGATGAATCTGTGTCATATCATTGGTTTGCCACTCAACAGTGCGGTAAATGTGGTGACGGATTCCAGCCTTCCAGTACAGTCCTCCATCCCCGTCATGGGGGTGCGCCCGGAGCATGTCATCCTCGAAAATAAAACAGAATTGGCACGTCAGAACATCAAACTGACCCAAAGCGACTATCTGCCCGATGTGGCATTGGGAGCTACCTACACTTATGCCAATGGAGGCGAATTGGCGGGAAAACGTCTGATAGACAATGGCTTTTTCACTGTGGGTGTGGCTGTAAAGATGCCTCTCGACCTTTTCGGCGGAGGCAGCAATAAGGTACGTTCGGCCAAGGCAGCATACCAAATAGCGCAGTTGGAGCAACAAGACCTCGACGAGCAGATGCAGCTTGACTATTCCCAATGTCTGAATCTCTACGAAGAAGCCCAGACGGAGCAGCATCTTTGCGAGGTGGCTCTCGAACAGGCAGCAGAGAACATGCGGCTGTCTAAACAGCAGTATGAAGTGGGATTTGAGACACTGAGTGACTATCTGGAGACGCAGGCGGTATGGCAGCAATGCAACGCCAACCTCATCAATGCCCACTGTCAACTACGGTTGGCGTATACGAAACTTTTGAAGTCTTCTGGAAAATTGCGGTAGTCGAAGAAAAAAAATAGGAGTTTTTTTTGTTGTATAAACTTTTTTCCCTACTTTTGCAACTACAAATATCGAAAATTCAATAATTTAACTTTCGGAAGTTCTTTTACCGCTTTGCGGGCTTTAGAAAAACAAGAAAAAATAAAAAAATACAAGAAAAAAACCTTGTTAGGTTTTGAGGTCTTACAACCTTTATAACCTCAATGCCCTATTTTTTCTTATTTTCTTTTGTTTTTTCTTATTTTTTGGAAGCCGCCGAAGGCGTAAATCAAACAACCGAAACTTAATTCAATAAAAAATATGGGGAAATATTTCTATTTGAATGCTCAGAACGAGCAGAATGGACCTGTTGAAGTAGGCAAATTGAAGTCTCTGGGTGTGACTGAGAACACATTGGTGTGGTCGCAGGGTATGCCACAGTGGGCCCCGGCAGGCGAGGTTGAAGAACTAAAGGAATTATTTGTACCTGTGCAGGAAGAGGTACCAACTCCTCCTCCAACACCTGCACCAAAGCCTCAACCTTCTCCATCTCCTGCGCCTGTCTCTCAACCCGTTGTATCTTCTCCCTCCGGCCAGCCTGCAGTTCCTTCAGCAGGAACAGCCTATAGCAAAGTGGAGCGTACTCCTGCTGCCCATCCTGGCACTCCGGCTCCATCGCTTAATGGTAAGCCAGAGAACAACATGATTTGGGCCGTGCTTTCCACCCTGTTCTGCTGTCTGCCCACAGGCATCTATGCCATCATCTGTGCCTCGCAGGTCGATGGCCTCTACAGTCGTGGCGACTACTACGGAGCGCAGTCGAAGGCTAACAGTGCCCGTACTTGGTCTATCGTCGGTGCAGTGGGTACATTCATCATCGGAATCATTTACACTTTAATCTATGTAGTTGCTTTCGCTGCAGCAGGATTGAGTTTTTAGTTGTTTCATCTATTTGGAGGGTTGCCATCAAACGTAAGATACCATTTTATCTCATCCTCTTCGTCTTGCTGCTGGGTTGTGTCGCGGTCTATTTATTTCTTGACCCTGTCCAGTATGTGTGGATGCCCAAGTGTCCGTTCCGTCTGCTCACGGGGTGGAACTGTCCTGCCTGTGGGGTGCAGCGGGCTTTTCACGCTTTGCTGAATGGACATCCTTCTGAAGCATTGGCATACAATTACCTGTTTGTCTTCAGCATTCCTTATGCCATAGCCCTTGTGGCGGCATACGTGCTGCGAAAGATGAATTGTGGTGAGTCGTTTGTGCGCATGGCCCATCACCCCGTCCTTGCCTGGGTCTATATTGTGCTTTTCTTTGTTTGGGGGGTGGTGCGGAATATTTTAGGAATTTAAGAGTATTCCGTCTCGTCGGGAAGTTATGTTTTTTAGGGTCTTTCTTCCGTTGTTTCGGAACGTCAGTTCGGTATAAGAGCATTCACGGTTCGGAAATCTTTTTACCGCTTTGCGGGCTTCAGGAAAACAAGAAAAAATAAGAAAATACAAGAAAAAAGCACTCCACGTTCTTTATTTTTTCTTATTTTCTTTTGTTTTTTCTTATTTTTTTCAAGCCGCCGAAGGCGTAATTCTTACACCGAACTCACGTTTCGGAGGTGGCAGGTGTACTTCCGAACAGGATTTCTCTTTCTCTCTCTGTTGCTTGTGCCACCCAATCTTCGGGCACAAACCGCCAATGGTTTTTGGGTTGTGGGTTGATGGTGCCCAGTTCCTTCACATACTCCATCAGATAGTGGCGAATGTCGTACTTGCTCACACTGAGGATGCGTGAGTCCATCTCTTCTTTCGACAATCCAGCCCCTTTCGTCAGCAGTTCGCCACCGCCATTGGCGCGATAGGCCGTCATGGCCACAGTGTATGTCTCGTTCATCAGGAAAGGCTTTCCGTCGTCCATGCTCAAGATGTGCACCTTGTCGCCTTCGGGCTTTGTGACATCCACCTCATAGTGGATGCCTGCCGCCGAGTCAAAGTTGAAGATAAAGTTCTTAAAGCCCATGCGCTCTGGATTCCCCTTCATAGGACTGATGAGCAACATGGGGTCATTAGGAGAGTGCATTTGCTGTGTCCATGCCGCATAACTCATTTCCAAATAGTTCTTGATTTCCTCCCCTGTGAGCAGCAGAGTATAGAGGTGGTCTTCAAATCGGTAGAGGTCGAAAAGATTACTCACCCTGATGTCACCAGCCTCGATGGAGGCGTTAAAAAAGAGTGGAGCACTGAAAGAAAGATTGGCACCGCTCACTTTCAACTGCAAATCTTGAATCAAGTCAATATAGGCAGACGAACCGAAATAGGCATCCGTCACATCCACACGATTGAGGAATGTGCCTATCTTTTCAGCGGCAAAACGCTTCACCTCATGAAATGGGTATGCAAAATGACGGCGGAAAGAATTGGCATGCTGATTGTGCAATGTGCCAATATAATTAAGTGTACATGAAGATTCATGACTGGTCACTTTCCCATGCTCATTAATTCGGAAATCCACATCAACAACCGCTACGCTATAAGCATAACATCCAGGGTTGATGCATGGCACGTTCCTGCCACCTTTGGTCGTCACCTCTTCCATGTTGCTCGCATGGTCATGTCCATAGAGAATGAGGTCGAATCCTTCCACATTCTCCGCTGTCTCACGTGTGGCATTCTCTTTGTAATCCTCCGTAACGATACCTTCATCCATACCAGAATGCAGCAATCCGATGATAAAGTCGGGATTCTCCTCTTCCTTCACCATCTTCACCCATCGCTCGGCACTCTCGCGGATGTTTTCAAAACGAAGTCCTTTCCAAATTTCCTTTGGAATCCAGTGTGGAATGGCTGGTGTGATGAAACCTATCACCGCAATCTTCAGTCCTTGGCGGTAGAACACCTCATAAGGCTGGAAATAAGGCTCTCCTGTTTCTGCATTGATGGCATTGGCACCTAAAATGGGGAAACTGCACTCCTTCACATATTTGTCATAAATATGCTTACCCATCTCAATGTCATGATTGCCAATCACAGCCACGTCATACCCGATGTAGTTGCAGATGTCAGCCACTCGATGTCGGGAGTTCTCACAATGATTATTGAAATAATAAGCAGTCGGTTCTCCTTGCAACATGTCTCCTCCATCAACTAAAAGCATATTGCCAGGGTTCTCTTGAACCACCTTTGCCACAAACGCATGCACTCGCTGGAGGCTACCTTTTCCCCAGTGGTCATGACGGAAGTCGTAAGGGAAGTAATTTCCGTGAATGTCCGTCGTGAAAATAATTTTCAGATGTTTCGTTTGTGTGCTCATTCAGTTTGCAAAGGTACGAATAAGTGAGAACAATACAAAAAGAAAACCCTTTTTTCTTTTTTATTGTCGAACGAGAGTACCTTCGGCGAAGCCAACGGTACGAAAAAAAAGTTAATCCCAAATGGGTCATTAAGAAACAAATTACCATAATTAAAATAATTTTATCCACAA
>SAMEA3663243__coassemble_118_pt1 | contig 23589 bp, 18 predicted proteins | sample SAMEA3663243__metabat2_high_PE_015 | metagenome-assembled genome bin SAMEA3663243 (sample SAMEA3663243) | pig gut metagenome | biome: pig gut; feature: pig-associated habitat; material: faeces | place: China | collected 2013 | reverse complement strand
AGTACCAGCCCTAAATTTATCAAATCATAAAAGTTTTACCGGACAGCAATAATAGAAACCATGTAACAGATATTCAGGTTTGCACCACGAGTGTCACTATGATGAGCAAAACCATGTTCATTCTTTTCGCCATGCCTTGCCAGCAATGGCTCGTGGCAGTTCGGGCATGTGCAACCACACTGAAGACCCCTTGACACACTGTCAACATGTACCATTCTGCCTTCAGCATTCTCTGCCCATGAAAAGATGAAATCATTGCTCATGTCAACAGTCAATTATCAGTCAATGAAATAAAAGCCGTTTATCATCTTCAAACTGTTGAATGGATTATTCTCGGCTATTTCCTTCAATGAGAAGTGTGCATCAAAACATTGGCTGATCTTCAATAAATCTTTTATTGTCCTCGACTTCTGAGCTATGGTAGAATTACTTGTCCCAAAATAGTCGAAAATTACGGATGAAGGCATACTTAGGCGCGAATCCTTACTGAATATGAAGTTAATACTACAAATGGTATAGACCGCAGCGGCTGCCCATATCTCTAATCGTCCTGACTGCAAGGGGTTTGAACGCTTGCGGCCAAGTTTCTGTACCAGCTTTGTGCATAATTCGGCACATTCTTCATCTAGATGCTTATTGCAGAAAGCAACAGCCATCTCTATTATTTTTGCCTCTCGGTCTTTGAGTTCTTGTTTTTCCATATATTTAACGTGAGTTCAACGAAATATAACTCATTGAAAATTTGGTAATTAGCGAAATTTTAGTAACTTTGTAGTGGATAAAAACAATGAAACTAAAGAATTTCGCTATGATTACCGAGGACAAAGTTACTGAAATTTTCTGTATTGCAGATGATTTTTGCAAAGTTTTTGATGCACAGATGGCAAAATATACGTTTAAGGCAGAAAGAAAGCGCAAGTATCACCGTGAAAGCCGCATGTCAAAGGCGGAAATCATGGTGATAATGATTCTCTTTCATTCATCAGGGTATCGCTGCTTGAAGCAAAAATCAGCGCTTTGTTCCTTTGGTATACACCATTCCTCAACAAGGTGTGGCTTGAGACTATTCTCTTTCAATATCTTTCCCACTGTTGTATGACTTATCTTGTCTATGTAATTCATCTGTACCATCCTTTCTGACAACAGGCGTAGTGTCCATCTGCAATATCCTTCAGGAGGATTGTGACAAGCCATGGCTATCACGTGTGCTTCCACTTCGCCTGTAATCTTGCTCTCCACCGGAGGCGTCTTACGTTTCTTGCGATATATGCATTCTATACCACTGACTTCATATTCTTTCAAAACCCGGCTGACAGTCTGCTTTTTTGTGCTCAACAAGTCTGCCAACTCTTCTGTTGTATATTGTTTCTTGCCTTTTCTGTTGCTATTAAGTAGAATTTGTGCGCGCCGTATCGTTCGAGCTGGGGCTGTACCCTTGGAAAGTAATTGTTCCAGGAACTTTTGATCTTTCAGGGAGAGTGTTATGATGATTTTCTGTCTTGACATAGTTGAGTGTAACCCTTTGGTTTTCAACTATAAATGTACGAAAAATAATTGACATAGACAAATTTAACACTCTGATATTTAGCGCGTTAGACAACATTCTCCTTCCGCAGATAAACGTCCAGTTTGATTGCTGGTTAAGTAACTTGTTTTGTCACTTTTTAGACTTTACAGACTACTAGTTATTACTGTTTCTTATAGTACTTCTTTGCCTCTGGAATCCACCCTTGTATCTGTTTAATGCGCTTCTCGTCAGAGGGATGGTCACTGAAGATGGAGTTGGAACTGTTGCCCGCCGCTGCCATGCGCTGCCAAAATGCAAGGGCTGTCTGAGGGTCATAGCCCGCCATCGCCGCAAAGATGAGTCCGATGTGGTCGGCTTCGCTCTCCTGACTGCGCGAGAAGCCCGAGGTCCAAGCCTTGGTGCCCACGCCGATGATGGAAGACACCACATTCGCCGTGTTCGGTCCCATGCCTGCCGCAGAAGCTACGCCTCCAAGAATCTGCAAGCCAGCCTGCTGCTTATAGTCGTTGCTGATGCGTTCTGCAGAGTGCTTTGCCACTGCATGTGCAATCTCGTGCCCCAGCACGATGGCAAGCGATGCCTCATCTTGAGTGACGGGCAGGATGCCTTCATACACCACGATTTTCCCGCCTGGCATACAGAAAGCATTCACTTGATTGTTCTGCACCAGATTGAACTCCCACTTGTAGTTCGACACCTCGTTGCTCAGTCCGTGACTGTTGAGATAGGAAACCACGGCATTTGCCAAACGCTGCCCCACTCGCTTCACCATCGCAGTGTTGGTAGCATTGGTCGAAATCTTCGCCGATTTCATATAGTTCTGATACTCTTGGTTGCTCAGGCTCATCACCTGTTCATCGCTGACAACCAATCTCTGCTTACGCCCAGTGATGGGCACCTGCGTAGCAGTTCCGCAACTGGTGAGGATGACAACTGCAACCACCCCCATAAGCCATTTAATCGTTTTCATGATTTTTCTGTTTTTAATCAAAAATTATTGTGGCAAAGTTACAATTTTTCCCTCTACCCACCAAACATTTTTAATGTTTAACATAAGAAATTGAAGGAATAGGAACTTTTTTTCTTGACTTTTTTTGTAAATCTTAGAAAATAGCATACATTTGCCAACAAGAGGCTTTGAAACCCTCCAACTAATTAGTGTTCACTAAAAAAAGTCAACTATGTGAATATTAAGAACCTATAACAAAAATTCTTTGTTTGTTTAACAAAAAATGAGTACCTTTGAGTGTTAAAAGTCATATAGGAATGAAGTATTACACGCCACAACACAAGCAGTTGACCCTGGATTTGGTGAGGTCGTCTTTGGACAACCTTGACAAGTTTAATCGCTGGGGGCGGATGGGCGACCTTCTCCCATGGGCTGACATCGAAAAGGAATACAACTCACGTCTTGACAACAAGGAGCAAGGTGCTGGCAACAAGCCGGCCCGCATGGTGACAGGTGCGATGATGGTAAAGCACAAACTCGGCCTTTCCGATCAGGAGACGATAGAAATCATCCGTGAGAATCCGTACATGCAGTATTTCTGCGGTCTGTCTGAGTTTACTGACACTCCGATATTCGATGCGAGCCTGTTTGTCACAATCCGCAAACGCATCAGTGAGGAGGAAATCAACGCCATGACCACGAAGATGCTTCTGAAGCAGCAACGCATACAGGAAGAGCGTCGCCGTCAGAAAGAGCAGGAAGCCAGGGATAAGGGCGAGGAGCCTCCCAAGCCGAAGAGCGAAGACCCTGATGCAGCAGAGTTCACGGATTCCAAAGGCCACAAGCACAAAGGGATTTTGAAGATTGAAGTTCCTGAGGGGACTTTGTCATACCCTAACCGAAATATGGCAGCTTATAATGGATATGATCACATGCTGGGGGTATGTCTGCACCCCTGTTTTGATGAATCGGAATTAATTCAGCGAACACTAATTACAACTACAACGACAACAACCAGTCACTCTACCTTCTAAACAAATTAAAAGAGTGGAGCACTCCCCCATCAGGATATGAGGTGCTGCATCCGCCGGGTTCTCTACCATCTGTGGACGAGATGCTCTCCACACTCGATGCCGAGAACAGTTCGCATTCAAAAACCACCACACACACTCACCGCGCCGACATTGGCTACAACTTCACCAAGAGCAATGATAGCATATATAGTCAGTTGACATTCACCTTGGGCATTCCAATGACACATGAAAGCATGGACTACCAACGGGGCACACAAGTAGATACGTTGATGAAGCGAAACAAGGTATTCATCAACCCTGGAATCAGTTTCAATCACGAAATGTACAAAAAGAACCGAGGATTCAGCATCAACTACAACATGGACAATTCAGCACCCGGCATGACAAGCCTGCTGAATATCCGCGATGACAGTAACCCACTCTACATCACTTCGGGTAACCCGAATCTGAAGAACACGCGCACACATAATTTTTATTCACAATACCGCGACAAATTCGGCAAGATGTTCTTCAACACATCGGTGAATGCCAGCCTCACGGAAAATGCTGTGGCATCGGGCTACATTTATAATAAGGAAACAGGCGTGAGAACTGTGACCCCTGACAATGTGAACGGAAACTGGAGCATCGGCGCAAACATGATGGGCAACCTCTCGAATGTGCAGCGCTATGTGAACGCACAGGGGCGTACCGAGACATTCAACAATGTGATACCTTCCTACGGCATCCTCCATGCCATCTATCGCTTGAATATACAACCCAAGAAAAAAGGTGCGGCAGAATCTCCCACACCTTAAGTTCTAAACTCCAAGCCCTAAACCCTCATCTCTAAACTCTAAACCATTCACCCCTTATACTTAGCAGGAGTGCATCCGTACTGCTTCTGGAAACACTTGGCAAAGTAGGAAGGGCTGGAGAAGCCCACCATGTAGCACACCTCATTCACCCGATAGTTTCCTGTCACGAGCAAAGATGCAGCATGTTTGAGACGAATAACCTGTATCATCTCGTTGGGGGTCACATCGGCAAGAGCCTTGATTTTGGCAAAGAGCCCCGAACGGGATACACCCAATTCGGAAGCAAGGAAATCGACAGAAAGGTCGGGATTAGAAAAGTTTTGCTCGATGGTCACTTCCATCTTGTCAAGAAAGGCTTGATCTTTCTCGTTAATTGTCATGAACTTGATACGAGCATCGTGTACCTCCTGCTCTCGCTGAGTGTTGAGTTCCAGAATCTCCTGTTCCTTCTGGATATTGAGTTCTTGTATCTCTTGTTCTTTTTGGATGTTGAGCTGCTCCATTTCCGCCTCATGCTTCTGTTCTTTCCTCCGCAGCAGGTGGCGCACCAGAAGGGTGATGGCTGCAATAATCAGCAGCAGATAAAAAATCTTGGCTGGTGTGTTCCAATAGAAAGGAGGGGTGATGACGATGCGGAGCGTCGCCTCCTCTGATGCAGTGCCCTCGTTGGTCACGGCGCGGACATGGAGAATATAGGTGCCTGGAGGAAGATTGGTATAAGTGGCACTCTGGTGATTACCAATCTCTATCCACTCGGTGTCAAAGCCCTCAAGATAATAACTATACGAAATATCGGAAGGCTGCCAATAACTCATGGCAGAGAAGTAGATGCGGAACACACTTTCGCGGTAACTGAGACATAGTTCGTCCACATAGGGAAGTCGCTGTGACAGAATGTCGCCATCCACAGGCACCGGACGATTGAAAATATCCAGTCCCGTGAAGACGACTTGAGGTTTCACCCCGCTACGATGCATCTGCTGCGGAGTGAAAGTGATGAAGCCATTGGTGGTGCCAAGGTATATTTTCCCATCGGAGGCTCGCAAAATGGCATCAGGAAGGAAGTCAACACTGACGATATTGCCACCATGCTGATAAAGTTGAGTCACTTCATTTTTCGTCGTCGAATAGCACAGGATACCAGCGGAAGTGGTGAGCCAAAGGTCTTCACCTTGTGAGGTGATGCCATAGACACTGATATCATCGGTGATGAGAGTGACCATTTCGAAACGGTCTTTCTGCTTGACATAACGATAAAGTCCGCTTGCCATACCCACCCAAAGTGTTCCGAGCGAGTCTTCATGGAGACTATATGCCGACACAGTGGCACCATCAAATTGATGGCCGCCCTTAAAATCAAGATAATGCTTCCAAGTCTTTCCCTTTCCATAACGCCACAATCCGTTGCCGTCTGTCGCCACCCACACACGATCTGTACAATCTTGTATGATGTCCATCACAGGTACACCCACCTGCTTCACATTGCTGAGGGTACGTGTGTCGGGATTGTAGATACCCACTTCATGGAAGGTGCCCACCCATATGCGGTGCTGGCGGTCACTGCAGATGGCGTAGGATGTCGCATCAATATGCTTTCCGTTCTCATCGTCGAACGAAGGCACATGAGTCACTGCCAACGTGTTCACATCCACGATATCCATTCCTTGCGCATAGGTGCCCACATAAAGAAGATCACCCTCCAGATTCAAGGCATGCACATTGTGCTCTATTCCCCCTGCGGACAGCCGCACCTTGACGAATGAGCCATCGGTGGGGTCATAATAGCACAAGCCTCCATCATCACTGGCAATCCAAAGTCGATGGTGACGATCTTCGCAGAAGTGATTAATCACACTACCCGAGACGGAGCCCCTCAACTTCCCCTCCGCAGACAGCCGTCCATTGTCCTGCTGTCCCACATAAGACGTGAAATTACTTGCCACAGGATGCGTGTAGTTCACACCGCCATAATAGGTTCCAATCCAAGTGCCCCCTTCTCTGTCCAGCATGAGCGGATAGACAAAATTATCACTGAGCACACCAGTAAAAGGGGTGTTACGATTGTGCAGTTTGACCTGATGATTCTGCACATCCACCACAGCGACACCTTCATCACTTCCTACAATCAGATAGTCTTTCGTCAGTTCCATGAGACTGTGAACATTTCGCATCCGGGTCTCTTCAGGCGTAAACATCACCTCTACCTGATGGCTGGATGCGTCAAAACGGACAAGTGCACCATCCCACACTCCCAACCACATCTGACCTACAGCATCTTCCATAAGGGAAATACCGCCCACGTTTTCTGGCAATCCAGCTTTTCTTCCATGCAACAAATAAGGCACAAAAGAATTCTTCTTCTCATCATATCGGATGATGTTCACCTTCTCCCAATTGCTGACCGCCCACACTCCACCTTTCTTATCCACATACACACATCCGTAAACCTTTCCGTTTTCCGGAATCGGCACAGAATAACATCTTCCATTCTTCGTATCAATCCGCAAGACACCCTGTCCCATCGTTGCCACCCACAAGTTGCCTCTATCGTCCATCCTCAAACTGGCAACGTTCAATCGCTCCGACAACACATTTTTATCCTCACATTTGTATCTTTTCACACTGTCCAGACGTTGTGAATACAAAAAAAGTCCATTTTCAGTTCCGACCCAGATGGTGTCATTGTTTTCAGCCAGCGCCGTAACCGACATGGAACGGGTTCCGCTTATCAGCACCATCCGATGGGCATCATAACGGTTCAGGCCACGGCTCGTTCCAATCCACACGAAGCCCTTCCTGTCCTGCAGCAATGCACGCACCGTGTTTGACGACAGTCCATCGTTCACCGATAAACATGAGAATGTCAAGGAAATATCATACGGAGAAGGCAAGGAGGAAGCAGCAAGAACATTTGTTGCCATGCTCCACAGCAACAGTCCTATTACGAGAATGAAATGACGAAAGACTATCATAACCCCAATAATCTATAAATAAAGAATGGTCAGGAGCAGAAGCATCTTATCATATCCACTCCAAAACTCTATACCTTAAGCTCCTAAGACTCCCCAAAACTCTTAAAATCGGTGCTAAGTTAACAAAAAAATCGTACAATCCAACAAGAAAATCGTCCAAAACAATAGACACAACACCGCTTTTGTATTATTTTCTTATTGATTTAGACTTTTCTGGCACAGCAATTGGTGAAAAAGCCGTTACTTTGCATCAGATTTACAAAACGACTGATTAATGGATTAACGAATAAGATATTATAGATACGGCTAATTAATGAATTAACGAATATACATAAAGGATAGGATTTGTTAGATTGGTTATATTAATGTACCCCAAGGCTGTTATTGGGATTTATGATTAGATAGTAATATATAATAGGTGAAAACAACGCACGAGCGCGTGCGAAAATCTTGTCCAAAGGACACATGCCCAGAACAAGAATTGGCAAATGCCAACAAAAGAGGACTGAACGCGAGTTCAGTCCTCTTTTGTTATGTATAACGAGCATAGCGCAGATGGCATTGGCCTGGACGATGACTGACGTGTCGGGCAACCGGCGGGGATGTTGTGAGATATTCCCTGAAGACACCCCTCAAAAGAGGGCAGACTCTTACCACTAAGGGGGTCAGACTCTCACTTATGCAGGGGGTCAGACTCTCACCCTCTTCATAGGTGAGACTCTGACCCCTTTTGAGGTTGTGAAAGACGGTTTTAAAGAATCCTTTGTTTACAGCAAGTCCACTTTCTTCACCACGGGTTTTCCACCTTCGAATTTGATGGTGACTTTGAAGTTGGCAAAGTCGCTGTAGATGTAGAGCGGAATGGTCTCGTCCTGCTTGGGCTCGTAGTCAAACTTCAAACGGATGTTGGAACCCGAAAGGTAGTTCTCCGAAGGACGTATCGCCTTATCCTTGTCGTTGAGTTGGTGGAGCGAGAACACGGGATCGATAAGGGTGAGGATGCGTGGAAGTTCGATGCGTAAATTCTTGTCCTTACCCGTCACGAGGTTCTTCACATCGCGCTTCATATCGTTCCACAAGTTACCGTCGCTCACGATTCCATAGACCTTCATACCCTCTTGGATGATGGATTGGAGTTTGCCGTTGTCCACATTGAAGTCTTCAAGAAGTTGCTGCTTGGCGGTTGAAAGCTGAGAGTTGTGGGTTGAGGGTCTAGAGTTGTTATCACGGGCTGCGGCTTCGGATGCTTTCATGTACTTGTAGTTCACGTTGTCAATCCAGCAGATTTTGTCGTCGGTCATGGCGATGGCACGAATGCGCGTGATGTCGTTGTATTTCTTGTCTTCATAGTTGAGTTTCACAACGCCAATCTCGGTCTTGTCGTTGTGCTTGATGATGTTGACCGAGGGGAGTTTCTGCACATCGTATTCGTCCTTGTACATATCGGTATAGTGCAGACAAAGGAAGATGCGCACGTTCTCCAAGTCGATGTCGGAACGATTATTGATGGTGACCTTGATTTCATCTTCCTTATCGGCAAGTGTCCAGTTGGTGGTTGGTTCCACCGCCACATCGAGAAATGGCTGTTCGAGCAGTATCTGCCGGAAACTGCTATACATGTTCTCCTCACAGTACTGCATGTCGCTGAGCAGGCAGTCATATACACCCTGATTGCCACGACGGTAGAAGTGGTTGAAGATTTCCTCCTTGCTCTTCTCCACATCACCGTTCTGGGCATAGTAGTTTGCCTTGAGCAGGTTAGGACTGAAGATGCCAAAGCCTTCCATCGTGGAGCGGTAGAGCCGCAGCAAATACTTTCCTTCTGCAGACTTGTTCAGGTAGGTGCGCGCCTTGTAACTGTCGAGCAGGTCGGTCAGTGCCGCTGCCTGTCGTGGATATTCCATCGATGCTTGGTCGAAATAAGATACGGCTTTGGCGATTTCTCCTTGTTCGCGGTAGAGCAACCCCTTCAGCACCAAAGCAGGGGCTGAACGGGAAGGATAGAGTTTCATGTAGTGGTCGAGAGTGGCTTCTGCCTCCATCTGCAATTCAGTCCGCTCATCGGGAGCAGAACGTTCAGTTGCCACTCCTGCAAGAACAGAGTCTGCCAAAGCAATGGCTTCATCAGCCCCCCTCAGACTCTGCGAAAGGTCATACTCCATAGAAGAGGACAATGTTCCCAAATTACCAACCTCACTGCTCATTTGGATTAGTGACAGTCCTTTCAGCAGCAATGCCTCACGGTTAGTCGGATACTCCTTCAGAATCTCCTGCGACTGGTTGTATGCCTCCATTGGTTGTCCACCATACAGGTCAATGTATGCCTTATCTTTTTTCAGGCACAAAGCATCCCACTCCTGCATATACTTATAATAGACTGGTGCATAATCCTCCAAATACTGCACATAGGACATCCTCACAGCCTCTATTTCCCGTTCTAACTGGCGTTTGAGTTCCTTCTGCTTCTCATACTCTTCGAAGGCTGCCGTCTTTGCTTTGTCCATGCCACTACCCAACGAAACGGTGCTCAGTGTAGCATCACCCGTCAACATCGAACCGATTACGCCCACCGGATTCACCTCCGAAGCAAACGTGGTCGCCCCACTTGTGGCACTGCGCATCAGCATCCACACATCGTCCAGTTCTTTGTACTCCTTCTGCAATTCATACAGTCGCTGCAAGATGGGAAACAATTTCTTTTTCTGCTCCAACACTTCAGGTGCCACACGGCTGAAGTCCTGCTTCGCCACATACTCGAGGTATGACATGAAGTCTTCTGACTGACACTGTGCCACTTCCAACGCATTCATCGCCCTCACCGTTTCCTCAATGTCATAATCAGGCGATTTCGCTTCCATTGCTTCGTATGCAGGTTCAAATTCCTCAGAAGGCGTGTATTCCTCCAGATTGATGGCCTCAACGGGCCAGAAACGCCATGCAACAAAGGCGGCAATGCCCAGCACGACCACCCCTACAAGTGTCCAAACAATAATCTTTCTCATGAGTTACAAATATTTCATGTCGCAAAGATAAACATTCTTCTACACCTCTGCAAACGATTGGAGGGAAAAACTACTTATCAGTAAAAAACTAAACCTTTTTGGGGGAGCAAGAACCAACTCAAAAAAAAGAGGATGGGCTCTATTTGAACCCATCCTCTTCGCTATAGAATCAATGTATTTGTTTAGAAATCGTTGTCGAACGAGGAGAATACCATGTCGGCATCGAAAGGACGACGCTCGACGGCCTGGAAGTCTTCCTTGGCGCCGACGATGATTTTGTCGAAGTCGCGCATACCAGTGCCGGCAGGGATGAGGTGACCGGAAATCACGTTCTCCTTCATGCCTTCGAGCGAGTCGCTCTTGCCACAGATGGCTGCCTCGTTAAGCACCTTCGTGGTCTCCTGAAATGATGCAGAAGACATGAAAGACTTGCTGCCGAGACCTGCACGGGTGATACCTTGCAGAATCTGTACAGATGTGGCAGGGATGGCATCACGCGTCTGCACCAGCTTGAGGTCGCGACGCTTCAGCATGGAGTTCTCGTCGCGCAGTTTGCGGGCGGTGATAATCATACCTGGCTCCAACGTCTCGGAATCACCTGCATCGGTGACGAATTTCTTGCCCCAGATGCGGTCGTTCTCCTCGAGGAAGTCGAGTTTATCGACAATTCCTTCTTCGAGGAATCGAGTGTCGCCAGCATCTTCGATACGTACCTTACGCATCATCTGACGGACAATGATTTCGAAGTGCTTATCGTTGATAGACACACCCTGCATACGATAGACGTCCTGCACTTGATTAACAATGTACTCCTGCACGGCAGTAGGACCCTTGATGGCAAGGATGTCGGCTGGCGTGATGGCTCCATCGGAAAGTGGTGTTCCGGCACGCACATAGTCGTTCTCCTGCACCAGAATCTGCTTGGACAGTGGCACAAGGTACTTGCGGACATCGCCCACCTTGGAGGTGAGAATGATTTCGCGGTTGCCACGCTTCACCTTACCCATTGTCACCTCTCCGTCGATTTCTGCCACGATGGCTGGGTTGGATGGGTTACGTGCCTCGAAGAGTTCGGTCACACGTGGAAGACCACCCGTGATGTCACCAGCCTTGGCAACTGAACGTGGAATCTTCACAAGGATGTCACCAGCCTTGAGTTTCTGACCATCCTCCACCACGATGTGACCGTTGATGGGGAATGAGTAAGTACGAAGCAGTTCACCATCTTTCTTGTCGAGGATGTGGCAGTAGGGCACTGCAGCACGGTCTTTTGCCTCTGTGACGATGAGGTCGCGAAGACCTGTGGTTTCATCGACATCGACACGATAAGTAAGACCTTCCTTCACACCTTCGAACTGTGCTACACCATCGAACTCTGTGACGATGACAGAGTTGAATGGATCCCAATCGGCAATGACCTGACCAGCCTCAACCGTATCGCCAGACTTGGCGTAGAGGTTGGCACCATATGGAACGGGAACGGTTGAAAGGATGATGCCTGTATTGAGATCGAGGAAACGGAGTTCTGCCAGACGCCCCACGACCACCTGACCTTCAGGATGCTCAGCAGTAGGACGTGCAACAGTGCGCAATTCGTCGATTTCGATCTTAGACTTGTTCTTTGCCTTAATCTGTGCATTGGCAGCTGCGTTACCTGCGACACCACCGGCGTGGAACGTACGGAGGGTCAACTGCGTACCAGGTTCACCGATGGCTTGTGCAGCGATGACACCGACAGCCTCGCCCTTCTGCACCATGCGCTGAGTGGCGAGGTTACGTCCGTAGCACTTCATGCAGACACCCTTCTTGCTCTCGCAAGTGAGGACGGAACGAATTTCAACACTCTCAATGCCACATGCCTCAATTTCGGCAGCAATGCGATCGGTGATTTCCTCACCACTGGCAACAATGAGTTCGTTGGTCTTCGGATTGACGATGTCATGAACAGATACACGGCCCAGAATGCGCTCCGCTAATGATGCCACCACACGGTCACCATCCTTGAGGGCTGTACAAATCAAGCCACGGAGTGTACCACAATCTTCCTCGTTGACAATGACATCGTGGGAAACATCGACGAGACGACGAGTCAGATAACCTGCATCGGCTGTCTTGAGGGCTGTGTCGGCAAGACCCTTACGGGCACCGTGAGTAGAGATGAAGTATTCGAGCACAGACATGCCTTCCTTGAAGTTAGAAAGGATTGGGTTCTCGATGATGTTATTGTCGGAAGCACCTGCTTTCTGAGGCTTAGCCATCAGACCACGCATACCTGCCAACTGAGAAATCTGGTCAGCAGAACCACGGGCTCCAGAGTCGAGCATCATGAAGACTGCGTTGAAACCTTGGTCTGCCTCGGTCATCTGCTTCATGAGGGTTTTCTTGAGCGAGTCGTTCACCTTGGTCCAAGTCTCGACCACCTGCTGGTAACGGTCCTTGTCTGTGATAAGACCCATCTGATAGTTCATGGTAATCTGGTCAACAGCATCATGACCATCCTGAACAATCTGCTCCTTCTCGGCTGGAATGATGATATCGTCAAGCACGAAGGACAGACCGCCCTCATATGCCTTGCGGTAACCGAGGTTCTTGATACCATCGAGGAACTCACAAGCACGTGCCATACCTACACCCTTGATAACACGGGTGATGACTTTCTTCAATGCCTTCTTACCAATGACCTCGTTAACGAAGCCTATCTCCTCTGGAACCACCTCATTGATGGTGATGCGACCAACAGTGGTTTCCACAAGATGCTTGTATGGATTACCATTCTCATCAATGTCACGAACTACACACTTAATCAGTGCGTGCACATCAACCTTGCCTTCATTGTAGGCGATGATGGCTTCCTCGGGACCATAGAATGTAAGTCCTTCACCCTTAGCCCCAGGACGCACCTTTGAGATATAGTAGAGGCCGAGCACCATGTCCTGAGAAGGAACAGTGATAGGTTCTCCACTGGCAGGGGAGAGGATGTTATGTGACTGAAGCATCAGCAACTGAGCCTCAAGGATTGCCTCATTGGAAAGCGGAAGATGGACAGCCATCTGGTCACCATCGAAGTCGGCGTTGAACGCTGTACATGCAAGTGGGTGAAGCTGGATTGCCTTACCCTCAATCATGCGAGGCTGGAATGCCTGGATACCCAGACGGTGCAGTGTAGGTGCACGGTTGAGGAGCACGGGGTGACCCTTCATCACGTATTCGAGGATATCCCAAACAACGGGATCGCGACGGTCAACGATCTTCTTGGCTGACTTCACGGTCTTCACGATACCACGCTCGATAAGCTTGCGGATGACGAATGGCTTGTAAAGTTCTGCCGCCATGAGTTTTGGCAGACCACACTCACCCATATTCAGTTCAGGACCTACGACAATAACGGAACGCGCAGAATAGTCAACACGCTTACCGAGGAGGTTCTGACGGAAACGGCCCTGCTTACCCTTGAGGGCATCGGAAAGAGACTTCAACGGACGGTTGCTCTCGCTCTTCACAGCACTGCTCTTACGAGAGTTATCGAAGAGAGAATCGACTGCCTCCTGAAGCATACGCTTCTCGTTACGGAGGATGACATCAGGAGCCTTAATCTCAATGAGCCGCTTGAGTCGGTTGTTACGGATGATGACACGGCGATAGAGGTCATTGAGGTCAGATGTGGCGAAACGTCCACCATCCAGTGGAACGAGCGGACGAAGGTCTGGAGGCGTCACAGGAATGTTATGCATAATCATCCACTCTGGACGGCTCTTGCCCTTGCTGGCGCGGAAAGATTCCACCACCTGCAGACGTTTGAGTGCCTCGGTCTTACGCTGAACGGAACCATCCTTGTCGGCAGCAGCACGCAATTCGTTGGCTAGGTGATCGAGGTCGATGCGCTTGAGCATATACTCAATCGCTTCTGCCCCCATCATAGCAATGAACTTGTTGGGATCCTCGTCGGGAAGCAGCTCATTATTGGGGTCGAGGTTGTCAACGATATCGTAGTACTCTTCTTCAGAAAGGAGTTCACCATCAAGGATATTCTTTTCTGCATCCTCGGCAACACCTGCCTGAATGATGATGTAACGCTCGTAATAGATGACAGCGTCGAGTTTTTTTGTTGGAAGACCAAGAAGATAGCCAATCTTGTTAGGCAGTGAACGGAAATACCAGATGTGAGCGACTGGCACAACGAGTGCAATGTGACCTGTACGCTCACGGCGCACCTTCTTCTCCGTCACCTCCACACCACATCGGTCGCAGACGATACCCTTATAGCGAATGCGCTTGTATTTGCCACAATGGCATTCATAGTCCTTGGTAGGACCAAAGATACGTTCGCAGAAGAGACCATCGCGCTCGGGCTTGTAAGTGCGGTAGTTGATGGTTTCTGGCTTCAGCACCTCACCACAACTGTTCTCAAGGATTTCTTCTGGAGAAGCAAGACTGATGGTAATCTTGGTGAAATTATTTTTGATTTTTGATTCTTTCTTAAAAGCCATGTTATATATATCTGTTTTTACGGTTTGAGGTTTTACGGTTTGAGGTTTTACGGTTTGAGGAGCCGTATGACCGCACGACCGCACGACCGTATGACCGATGATATTTATTAATCCAATGAGATGCTAAGACCGAGGCCACGAAGTTCGTGGAGAAGCACGTTGAGTGACTCGGGGATGCCAGGAGTTGGCATTGGGTCGCCCTTCACGATGGCTTCATAGGCCTTGCTACGGCCGTTGACATCATCTGACTTAATCGTAAGGATCTCTTGAAGAACATGTGCCGCACCGAATGCCTCGAGTGCCCAAACCTCCATTTCTCCGAAACGCTGACCACCAAACTGGGCTTTACCACCAAGTGGCTGTTGAGTGATAAGAGAGTAAGGACCGATGGAACGTGCGTGCATCTTGTCCTCGACCATGTGACCGAGTTTCAGCATGTAGGTCACACCGACTGTTGCCGGCTGGTCAAAGCGAAGACCCGTTTCACCATTGTAGAGGTATGTACGTCCGTAACGTGGAAGCCCCGCCTTGTCTGTCCATTCGCAGAGGTCCTCCAGACGAGCACCGTCAAAGATTGGAGTGGCAAACTTGACATTGAGTTTCTTGCCTGCTGCACCTAACACGGTCTCAAAAATCTGACCGATATTCATACGTGAAGGCACACCCAGCGGGTTGAGCACGATATCTACAGGAGTACCATCCTCAAGGAACGGCATATCTTCCTGACGAACAATCTTAGACACGATACCCTTATTACCGTGACGACCAGCCATCTTATCGCCCACACCCATCTTACGCTTCTTAGCAATGTAAACCTTAGCCATCTGGATGATACCTGATGGGAGCTCATCACCAATGGTGAGTGCAAACTTCTTGCGATGAAGTTCTGCAGCCAAAATCTTGTACTGCTTGAGGTAGTTGATAACCAACTGACGAATCAGGTCATTGGTATGCTCATCCTTTGTCCAGCCAGACAACTGAACGGCTGTATAATCAATATTATGGAGAGCACCTGCAATGAATTTGGCACCTGCAGGGATGATATCGGCACCCATATAATCCTTCACGCCCTTAGAGGTCTTACCCTTTGTCAGTGTAAGAATCTTGTCAATGAGGATTTCCTTCAGGCCATCCATCTTGTCCTGATATTCCTGGTCGTACTTAGGCAGAATCTTTTTGTCCTCAGCCTTCGAAGCACGAGTCTTGATGGCCTTAGAGAAAAGTTTCTTGTCAATCACGACACCAGCAAGAGATGGGGTTGCCTTGAGAGACGCATCCTTCACATCGCCCGCCTTGTCACCAAAGATGGCACGAAGCAACTTCTCTTCAGGTGTTGGATCTGATTCACCCTTTGGCGTAATCTTACCAATGAGAATGTCACCTGGTTCGATGCGAGCACCGACACGTACAATACCATTTTCGTCAAGATCTTTGGTTGCATCCTCGCTGACGTTTGGAATATCAGCAGTAAGTTCCTCAACACCACGCTTAGTTTCACGTACTTCGAGCGAGTACTCATCCACATGAACTGAGGTGAGGAGGTCTTCACGAACAACACGTTCGTTCAGCACGATAGCATCCTCATAGTTGTAACCCTTCCAAGGCATATATGCCACGAGAAGGTTACGGCCCAATGCCAACTCACCATTCTCAGTTGCATAACCTTCTGTAAGGATATCACCCTTCTTCACCTTCTGACCACGGTCACAAATAGGACGGAGGTCGATAGTCATGTTCTGATTGGTACGACGGAACTTTGGAATCTTATATTCCTTCAATGCTGGTTCGAAACTTACGAACTCCTCATCTTCGGTACGGTTGTAGAGAATACGGATTGTTGTTGCATCAACATATTCAACCACACCGTCACCTTCTGCAACAATCATAGTACGTGAATCTTCACACACCTGCTTCTCAATACCTGTACCAACAATAGGAGCCTCAGTGCGAATCAATGGAACTGCCTGACGCATCATGTTAGAGCCCATAAGTGCACGGTGGGCATCGTCGTGCTCCAAGAAAGGAATCAACGCTGCTGCTATAGATGCAATTTGCTGAGGAGCGACATCCATGTAGTCAACCTCTGATGGAGGAACCACCGGGTAGTCAGCATCCTGACGACACTTCACGACCTTACGGATGAAGTGACCATCGTCTGTCAATGGGGCATTGCCCTGACCGATAATCTTATTTTCTTCTTCCTCGGCAGAAAGATAAACGATGTGATCATTATCAATATCGGCAACACCATCTATTACCTTACGATAAGGCGTTTCAATGAAGCCGAGGTTGTTAATCTTTGCATAGACACAAAGAGAAGAAATCAGACCGATGTTTGGACCTTCAGGGGACTCGATTGGACACAAACGGCCATAGTGAGTGTAGTGTACGTCACGAACCTCGAAACCCGCACGTTCACGAGAAAGACCACCGGGACCAAGGGCTGAAAGACGACGCTTGTGAGTCACCTCAGCAAGAGGATTGGTCTGGTCCATGAACTGAGACAAGGGGTTTGTTCCGAAGAAGGAATTGATGACACTTGAAATGGTCTTGGCGTTAATCAAGTCCGTTGGAGAGAACACCTCATTGTCACGCACATTCATACGTTCACGGATGGTGCGGCTCATACGAGCAAGACCACTGGCAAACTGATTAGAGAGTTGTTCACCGACGGTGCGCACACGACGATTCGAAAGGTGGTCAATATCATCGACTACAGCCTTTGAATTAGCCAACTCAACGAGATACTTGATAATCTCAATGATGTCTTCCTTCGTCAGAACACGAATCTCCGGGTCAATAGAAAGATTCAACTTTCGGTTGATGCGGTAACGACCCACATCGCCGAGGTCATAACGCTTGTCGGAGAAGAACAAACCGTTGATCACCTCACGAGCAGAAGCATCATCGGCTGGATCTGCATTGCGGAGTTGACGATAAACGTAAGTGATGGCTTCCTTTTCAGAGTTACTCGGGTCTTTCTGAAGGGTATGAAATATGATGGAGAAGTCTGCCGTATTGGCATCTTCACGCTGCACAAGAATGGTCTCAACACCTGAATCCAAGATCTTTTCAATGACATCATCGTCAATGACATTGTCACGGTCAACCACAATCTCGTTACGCTCGATAGAAACAACTTCACCAGTATCTTCATCCACAAAGTCCTCATTCCAAGACTGAAGAATGCGGGCAGCGAGTTTGCGTCCCTTTGCCTTTTTGAGATTTGTTGCATTCACTTTAATCTCATCCGAAAGATTAAAGATGTCAAGAATGTCCTTGTCATTTTCAAATCCGATGGCACGGAGGAGCGTTGTCACAGGCAACTTCTTCTTACGGTCAATGTATGCGTACATCACATTGTTGATGTCGGTGGCGAACTCAATCCAAGAGCCCTTGAATGGAATGATACGAGCAGAGAAAAGAGGAGTACCGTTAGCGTGAACGCTTGAGCCGAAGAACACGCCAGGAGAACGGTGCAACTGAGATACGACAACACGTTCCGCACCATTGATTACGAACGTTCCGTTGTCTGTCATATAAGGAATCGAACCCAGGAACACATCCTGAATGACGGTGTCGAAATCCTCATGGTCTGGGTCTGAGCAATAAAGTTTGAGTTTTGCCTTCAAAGGAACACTATAAGTCAAGCCGCGTTCCAGGCACTCTTCAATAGAGTAGCGTGGAGCGTCGATGTAGTAATCCAAGAACTCAAGCACAAAGTTATTGCGAGTGTCTGCAATGGGGAAATTCTCTGCAAAGACCTTGTAAAGTCCATCCTTCTTGCGCTTCTCAGGTGGCGTGTCCAACTGAAGAAAATCCCTGAACGACTTGAGCTGCACGTCCAAGAAGTCAGGATATGGCATCGGGTTCTTTACGGTTGCAAAGTTTACTCGGTTGTTGATGATTTGAGACATCTTATATGTTTGATTTGAATGATGATTCAGATTATAAAGATAGATGGAAGCGTGCCGAGGCATCAGCCATCTAATAGCAGGAGGAGAATCCTAAAAGACACAAAAAGGTTAAGAACCCTCAACCTGAGGATTCTTAACCATCGTATTCAAAGGTGATAAATTACTTAACCTCAACCTCAGCACCAGCTGCCTCGAGGGCTGCCTTAACTGCCTCAGCTGTAGCCTTATCAACGCCTTCCTTCACATTGCAAGGAGCAGCATCAACAAGATCCTTAGCCTCCTTAAGACCGAGACCGAGGGCTTCCTTAGCAGCCTTTACGACCTGAAGTTTAGCAGCACCTGCGCTCTTGAGAACAACATCGAACGAAGTCTTCTCTTCAGCAGCAGCACCACCTTCGGCTGCAGGACCAGCAGCAACAGCAACAGCTGCAGCAGCAGGCTCAATTCCGTACTCATCCTTGAGGATAGTCTTAAGTTCACTTACTTCTTTCACTGTCAAGTTAACCAACTCTTCAGCGATAGCTTTAACATCTGCCATTTTCTTAAATGTTTTTTATGTGTTACTATTATTTTTTAATTTTTATTTGATTCTGGGAAAACCAGTAATGATTGTTTACTGATTTTCGACAGGATACGGGGGTTATTCACCCTTCTTCTCAATTGCGTCAAGCAGTCCGTGGATAGTCGTGCCACCATCGAGCGCTGAAAGCACACTGTTGACAGGACCCTCGAGCATAGAAACAACCTCTGCGATGAGTTCGTTCTTGCTCTTGATGGATGCGAGAGCACCGAGTTGATCTGCGCCGATGTAAACGCTTTCCTCTGCATATGCACCCTTCAGTGCAGGCATGTCACCATGATCCTTACCGAAAGACTTAATCAGTTTGGCAGGCTGGTTGGCAACCTGGCAGAACATGATACCAGTCGTATTCTTGAGGATAGGCTTCAAAGCCTCAAATTCCGAGTTCCCCACTCTCTCAAGAGCCTTGATGAAGAGTGTGTTCTTTACAACCTGAAGTTTGATGCCATTTTTGAAACATGCACGACGGAGGTCACTTGTAGTCTGAGAGTCAAGAGCAGTTACATCTACAACGTAGAAATGTGGATAGTTGTTGAGTTGCTCAACAAGACTATCGATAAGTAAAGCTTTATCTTCTTTCTTCATGATTCTGATCTAAATTTATGATTCAACAGACTTAGGGTCAATCTTGATACCCTTACTCATAGTACTTGAAAGATAAATGCTCTTGATGTAAGTACCCTTCGCTGTAGCAGGCTTGAGTTTGATGATTGTGTTGATGAACTCCTGAGCATTCTGAGCAATCTTCTCGGCAGAGAAAGAAACCTTACCAATAGAAGCGTGAACGATACCAGTCTTATCAACCTTGAAATCAATCTTACCCTGCTTCACCTCACGGACAGCTTTTGCAACGTCCATAGTCACAGTGCCGCTCTTGGGGTTTGGCATCAATCCACGAGGACCGAGGACACGACCGAGAGCACCGATCTTACCCATGCATGATGGCATAGTGATGATCACGTCAATGTCAGTCCAACCACCCTTGATCTTGTCGATGTACTCTTCAAGACCAACATAGTCAGCACCTGCTTCAGTAGCAGCAGCAGCCTGGTCAGAAGTAACGAGCGCAAGGACACGAACTTCCTTGCCTGTTCCGTTAGGGAGAGACACGACACCACGCACCATCTGGTTTGCCTTACGAGGGTCAACACCAAGACGGATGTCGATGTCCAGAGATGCATCAAACTTGGTGAAAGTGATGTCCTTCACAAGCTGTGACGCCTCTGCCAATGTGTATTCCTTCCCTGCTTCAACCTTGTCAGCAACTGCTTTTTGATTTTTTGATAGTTTACTCATTTGATTGAATTTTTAATTATTTACCAGGGAATTCTCCTTTAACTTTAATACCCATACTTCTTGCTGTACCTGCAATCATAGACATCGCAGATTCGATTGTAAAGCAATTCAAATCAGGCATCTTATCTTCTGCGATAGTACGAATCTGATCCCATGTCACCTCGGCAACCTTCTTACGGTTAGGTTCAGCAGAACCCTTCTTCACCTTGGCAGCCTCCATCAACTGAATAGCAGCAGGTGGAGTCTTCACCACGAAATCATAAGACTTATCAGCATAGTAAGTGATAACAACAGGAAGAACTTTGCCTGCCTTATCCTGAGTTCTGGCGTTGAATGCTTTACAGAAATCCATAATGTTGATTCCCTTAGAACCCAATGCAGGTCCCACTGGAGGGGATGGATTAGCTGCACCGCCTTTAATCTGCAATTTGATTAATCCAGCAACTTCTTTAGCCATTTTTTAATTCTGTATTTAATAATTTAACGATAAAAAGGATATGCCCGCGTAACATCAGGCAAGTTCCTTTGAAACTTGCGTAAAGGCTAATTCGAGAGGTGTCACCCTTCCGAAAATCTTGACCGACACTTTAAGTTTCTGCTTGTCCGCATTAACTTCTTCAATGATACCATCGAAACCTGTGAAAGGACCGTCATTCACTTTGACAGATTCACCCACCAGGAAGTTAACATTGACAACTGTCTCAACAACATCATCCTCCGTCTCAGACCCGAGGCCCAGCATTCTGTTGACCTCTACCTGACGAACAGGAGAAGGCTTGTCAGTGCCGCCCAAAAATCCGAGTACATTAGGAGTGTTGCGAAGCATGTGCGTAATCTCGCCATCGAGAGCAGCCTCGACAAGAACATAACCAGGAAGAAGATTCCTCTTGGTAGGTATGCGCTTGTTGTTTGCGCCCACCTTGATGATGTTCTCTTGAGGGATGAGAACCTGAGACACTCTGTCCTCGTAACCGTGGTTCTTCATGTCAAGTTCAATGTATTCCTTGACCGAAGCCTCTTTGCCACTAATAGCCTTGAGGACATACCATCTCAAGACAGGTGCATCCTTAGATTTTTTCGCCCAAACCTTAAGACCTGTCTTCTCATCAATTCTAACATCTGATTCTGCCATATTACTCCTTGTCATTAATTAAAGAGTGAATAAACGAGCTTCATAAGCTCCTCGAAAGCAGTGTCTACGAGAAAAACCAGCAAGGCGATAATGATGGAAGCTGATAAAACAAGTACCGCCTGAGAGGTCAACTCTTTGCTGGTTGGCCAAGTCACCTTGTGAACAAGTTCATCGTAGGATTCTTTGCAATATGTGATAATACTATTCATATTCTTACATGATTTAGCACGGGAAGAGAGGCTCGAACTCCCGACACCTGGTTTTGGAGACCAGTGCTCTGCCAACTGAGCTATTCCCGTAGATTAGGTGTCAAGCGACAAGAATGCCACTTGACACCATATCTTGCGTATTGTTAATCAAGCGATTAATCAAAAACCTCTGTAATCTGACCAGAACCAACTGTACGGCCACCTTCGCGGATAGCGAAACGAAGACCTACGTTGATAGCAACTGGGTAGATAAGTTCAACCTTGATCTCCACGTTGTCACCAGGCATTACCATTTCAACTCCGTCTGGGAGAGAAATCTCACCTGTACAGTCCATGGTACGGAGATAGAACTGTGGACGATAGTGATTCTTGAATGGAGTGTGACGACCACCTTCTTCCTTTTTCAGCACGTAGATAGAAGCCTTGAAACCTTTGTGAGGAGTGATAACTCCAGGGTGAGTGATCACCATACCACGCTTCACATCCTTCTTGTCGATTCCACGGAGGAGAAGACCTACGTTGTCACCAGCCATACCTTCAGGAAGAATCTTACGGAACATCTCAACACCAGTAACGACAGACTTAGCATCTTCACCAAGACCGAGGAGTTGAACTTCGTCACCTACCTTCACAACACCAGTCTCGATACGGCCAGTAGCCACTGTACCACGACCAGTGATTGAGAACACGTCCTCAACAGGCATCAAGAAAGGCTTATCGATGGCACGAACAGGCTCCTGAATCCAGTTGTCGCAAGCGTCCATCAACTCCATCACCTTATCTTCCCACTCTGGCACACCGTTCAAGGCACCGAGGGCAGAACCGCGAATGATAGGAGTCTCTGCCTCGAAGTCATACTGAGCGAGGAGGTCCTGCATATCCATCTCAACGAGTTCGAGCATTTCCTCATCGTCAACCATGTCGCACTTGTTCATGAACACAACCAGACGAGGCACGTTCACCTGACGAGCGAGCAGGATGTGCTCACGAGTCTGAGGCATAGGACCGTCAGTTGCAGCAACCACGATGATAGCACCGTCCATCTGAGCAGCACCAGTTACCATGTTCTTCACATAGTCGGCGTGTCCAGGGCAGTCCACATGAGCATAGTGACGCTTTGCTGTCTCATACTCGATGTGAGCAGTGTTGATAGTGATACCACGCTCCTTCTCTTCTGGAGCATTGTCAATCTGGTCGAAAGATTTAACTTCCTCAGAACCGAAGCCCTTCTCATGAAGAACCTTAGAAATCGCAGCAGTAAGAGTAGTCTTACCATGGTCAACGTGACCAATCGTACCGATGTTAACGTGTGGTTTGGTACGAACGAATGTTTCTTTTGCCATAGCTAAAAAATATTCTTTAGAGTAGTTATTAATTTGTTTTTATTAATCTCTTTATATTATTCGGAGAGCTGTTACTGAGACTTGAACTCAGGACCTCTTCCTTACCAAGGAAGTGCTCTACCGCTGAGCTATAACAGCCTGTCAGTGCACATGGCACTTTTCTCCTTATATATATTAATGTGTATTATCCACCTTGCCGAAAGGCTCATCCCCCTCTTTCTTCTTTTAGAGCCTCTTGTCGGATTGGCTTGCGCCGAACCGCCAATTTCCTCTTCTTGAGCCTCTTGTCGGATTGGCTTGCGCCGAACCGCCAATTTCCTCTTCTTGAGCCTCTTGTCGGATT